>Ga0101944_10002350_pt1 | contig 31039 bp, 35 predicted proteins | sample DewCreD2012metaG_FD_75245 | JGI IMG/M metagenome (GOLD analysis project Ga0101944, IMG submission 75245) | Hot spring sediment bacterial and archeal communities from British Columbia, Canada, to study Microbial Dark Matter (Phase II) - Dewar... ... | reverse complement strand
AGGTAGGTCGGGTAAAGGCAGCATGCCGCGGATGCAAGGTGGGCCGCGTCAACAATCCTTGCACAATATAAACGCAAACGAGGATGCTCGTTTAATAGCAGCTGCAAACAGGATTGTTGCTCCGATCTTTGAAGCAACTCCTTTTGTTCCTGCTATGGCGTCAGTCCTTCCTCACTAAGCAGGAAGGCCTCAACATAAGGCTGCCTGCGGCCTTTTGTTGAGCGGATAGCAGGCTGGCTTCGGCGCTTTCGCCTTTAGTGCCGGGGTAAGATTTCTAAAAGGCTGCTGCCCGGACGATCCTGTTTATCGGAGCAACCGGGAGTAAGCTTAAAAGATGAACTAAGCATGTAGGGGCTTTTATTCGAGTACCTTAGGACGGCGGTTCGATTCCGCCCACCTCCACCACTATGAAAGGTCGCAACGTCACAACGTCACAACGTCACAAGATTGTTTCCTTCTGCGCGTTATTGGCTGCGGGCGCCCTTTTTTTCGGCGGCTGTGCAACTGTCAGTCGCTCCCCCTCCGTTGTCTCCTTCGGCATACACGGCGTCTCCTATGTCTCCCTGATCCCTCTGTGCGAGTCGCGCGGCATCGACTGGGAATACGATACCTTTACCAAGACAGTAACCCTCTCTCAGAACGGGCACAAGGTCAGCCTCCTGGTAGATGAGGCGCTGGCGTTGGTTGACGGTGTTGAGCACCATCTTAAGCACCCGTTACGCTTGCACCAGGGAACGCTGGTTGTGCCTTTGCGTTTTCAGGAACAGATACTTGACGCCTATTTCCCGAGGCAGGCGGTTCCTCTTCAGCCGGCCGTCACCCAGGTCTCTGCGCCTTCACGGATCAAGCGGATCGTTATTGACGCAGGCCACGGAGGAAAAGACCCCGGAGCGATCGGCCGCAGCGGCACCCGTGAAAAGGACGTAACGCTTGATATCGCGAAGAGGCTCGCAGCCATACTGAAATCCCAGGGTTTTGAAGTCATTATGACGCGTTCCAGCGACATTGCCGTTGCCCTTTCCCGGCGGGTGGCTATTGCCAACGATGCGCAGGCAGACCTTTTTATAAGCATACATGCCAATGCAAACCGCGTGCGCAGCCTCAGCGGATTTGAAGTATATTACGTATCGCCCAAGGCCAATGACCAGCAACGCGCTCTCTCTTCGGTTGCCTATATCCCTGCCGGCCTGCAGCGTTATTGCGCCGGCTCCCCCTCTTCGGACCTCAAGGCGATACTCTGGGATATGATCCTGACCAATAACCGTGCCGAATCCGTAGCCCTCGGTAAAGATATCTGTAGCGCAACCGGCGGCACGGTTTCCGCAAGGATCATCGGCGTTAAGGGGGCAAATTTTTACGTTCTTAAAGGAACGAGCATGCCCGCGGTCCTGGTTGAAACCGGTTTTCTTTCGAATGCCGCTGAGGAGCGCATGCTCAAAAACGGTTATTACCGTCAGCAGATAGCGCAGAGCATAGCTTCCGGCATTCAGCGTTATGCGCGCAGCTGCGCTCCCATAGAGGCGCATTTGCGTTAAAAAGTCAAAAACTACATGAAGGCAATAGGCGTATTTGATTCCGGGGTAGGGGGATTGACCGTTGTTAAGGAGCTTATCAGGCAGCTTCCTTACGAGGATATCGTTTACTTCGGGGATACCGCGCGCGTCCCTTACGGGACAAAATCAAAAGAAACGGTCGTGCGGTTCTCGATAGAGAATATCCTTTTTCTGCTTAAGCATAACGTGAAGCTCATCTGTATCGCCTGCAACACTTCTTCAAGCGTGGCCTTTCCGGTGATTACCTCGCATTTTAAGGTTCCGATCATCGGCGTCATCGGCCCCGGCGCAAAAGAGGCGGTATATGCCACGCGTAACAAACGCATAGGGGTCATTGCCACTCCCAGTACCGTGAAAAGCAATGCCTACAACAGCCAGATCCGCCAGCTTGACGCAAGCATAACAGTAACCAGCGTTGCCTGCCCGCTCTTTGTCCCTTTGGTAGAAGAAGGATGGCTGGACGGCAGCGTGGTCAGGCAGGTTGCAGAGGTGTATCTTAAGCCACTCAAAGATAACCGGGTTGATACCGTGATCCTTGGCTGCACCCATTATCCGCTGCTTAAGCCAGTGATTAAAAAAGTGATGGGTAAACAGGTGCTCCTGATTGATTCCGCGCGCCAGGTGGCCATGGAGACCAAACGAATACTTGAAGAGCAGGGGATGCTTAACAGTTGCCGCAAGCCCCGTTACCGTTTCTACGTGAGCGATAATCCCGGGAGTTTCGGTTTGTTGGCGCGCAGGTTCCTGGGCGCACCCCTCACCAATGTTTTTAAGGTGAACAATGTATAGCATAAAAGTAGAGGGGCATTTCAGCTCTGCGCATAACCTCAGGGGTTATCAGGGGAAATGCGAAGAACTGCATGGCCATAACTGGAAGGTAGAGGCGCGCGTAGACGCGCAGAAGCTCGGTAAGGCAGGGATGGTCCTTGATTTCAAGGTGTTAAAAAAAGAGCTCAACGCCGTGCTTGAGCGCATGGACCATAAATACCTTAATGCCATGCCGTATTTCAAAAAGGTAAATCCCACCTCTGAAAATATCGCGCGTTACATTTACGATTCCCTGCGTCCCCGCGTCAAGGGGCTTTCCTGCGTGACCGTCTGGGAGAATGATGCGAGCTCGGCCGTCTATGGGAAATAGGAGAAAGGGGATGAAGAAGGCGGTTGTGCTCCTCTCCGGCGGCCTGGATTCCGCAACCGTTCTGTATTGGGCGAAGAAAAAGGGGTTTGAATGCCTGTGCCTGGCGTTTGACTACGGACAGAGGCACAGGCGTGAGATTAAGGCGGCGCAGAAAATCTCCCGCGCTGCCGGGTGCGCTTTTACGGTAATCAAGTTCTGTTTGCCCTGGAAGGGGTCGGTGCTCCTGGATAAAAAGGCAGGCGTCCCTGACTATAGCGGCTCCGGGAAGAAAAAGGGTGTCTCCATTCCTGCGACGTATGTGCCTGCGCGCAACATTATTTTTTTGAGCTTTGCGCTTTCTTATGCGGAAACAGTCGGAGCCTCCGCGATATTCATAGGCGCGCACATCCAGGATTACAGCGGTTACCCTGACTGCAGGCCAGAATTTTACCGGGCGTTTGTCCAGGCAGCTAGGCTTGGCACCAGGGCAGGGGTAGAAAAAAAAGGCATTGTCATTAAGACCCCTCTTGTGCATAAAGGTAAAACAGAGATTATTAGATTGGGAATGCGCCTGGGCGTGCCGTTTGAATTAACCTGGTCGTGTTACCGCGGAGGCAGGTTACCCTGCGGCAGGTGCGATAGCTGTCATTTCAGGAAAGAGGGTTTTCGAAAGGCGGGTCTTTATGACCCGGCAGCCGTTTATGAAGGGTAAGATTGCCGAGGTGTTCGAGAGCGTCCAGGGGGAGGGGATATACCTGGGTGAAAAGCAGCTCTTTGTGCGTTTTTTCGGCTGTAATCTTAATTGTAAATACTGCGATACGCATCCGGAGTGCTTCAGGGAGTATGAGCCGCAGGAACTGATCAAGGAATTGAAGCGTTTCGACGATCATTATCACTCGGTTTCCTTTACGGGAGGCGAACCCCTTCTACAAAAGGATTTTTTGAAAGAGGCACTGGGCCTTGCGGCTCGGGAGAACTTTACGACTTACCTTGAGACTAACGGGACCATCCCCGAGCATCTCGAAGAGGTTATCGATTATGTCCATATCATATCCATGGACGTCAAACTTCCTTCTTCCACGGGGCTAAAGCATTACTGGGAGCGTCACCGGGATTTCTTCAAGATTGCTTCCCGCAGGGAAGTCTTTGTCAAGGCGGTCGTTTGCAGTTCGACGCAGGAAGAGGATATCATGGAGGCTGTCCGGATGATCCGGGAGACTAACAGGTCTGCGGTCCTGGTCCTGCAGCCGAACTATTTTGAGGATGGGCGCGAGATGAGAAAAAAGCTGCGGCGCATGCGCGACCGCTGTATCCGCCACCGCGTTACCGCCTGCATCATACCGCAGATGCATAAAGTCGCCTGGTTGAGGTGAAACGATGAAAAAATCTGTTTATGAAGGTCTGCAGGAGCAGGTTCGCGCATTAAAGACCCCCCGGATAGAAGTCTGGAAAAACCAGTATCCCGAAAAGGAATACAGCGTAACCCTGCACATCCCGGAATTTACCTGTATCTGCCCGAAGACCGGTTTGCCTGATTTTGCGCAAATCGTTATCGAGTATGCCCCTGCCGCATACTGCGTTGAGCTCAAGTCCTTTAAGATGTACACTATCTTTTACCGGAATATCGGGATATTCCATGAGCATCTTGCCAATAAGATGCTGGATGATTTTGTCAAGGCGGCAAAACCGCGCTGGGTGCGCCTGCGTGCGGAATTCAATCCCCGCGGAGGCATACAGACTACCGTCACGAGGGAATACCGTAGGAAATGAGGACGATTGACGCCCGCACAATCGAACAGGCAGTTGCTTCTTTATGCCGTCAGGCAAATACCGTGTTGCGGCCGGATGTCTTATCTGCCCTGAAACATGCCTACCTCAACGAAATTAACCCGGCGGCAAAAGATATACTTGAAGCCGTCATCAAGAATGCTTCTGTCGCCAGGCGCGAAGGCCTTGCCCTATGTCAGGATACCGGCCTTCCTTGTGTTTTTGTAGAGGCTGGCCAGGAAGTTGCCTTTGTCGGAGACATCACCAAGGCGATCAACCGGGGCATAGCAGCAGGCTATCGCAAAGGGTATTTACGCAATTCCATCGTCAGGAATCCTCTGGTGAGGGGTAGATCGGTCTTTACGCCGGCGATCGTGCACTTTGATATCGTCAGGGGAAGTACGGTTAAGCTTACGGTCTTGCCCAAGGGCTTCGGCTGCGAGAATAAAAGCCGGCTGAAGATGTTCCTTCCCACAGCGCCCCTTGACGAGATCAATGATTTTATCGTGAATGCGGTAAAGGAGGCCGGGCCCGACGCCTGTCCTCCGTATATCGTTGGTGTCGGCATCGGCGGAACAGCCGATTATGCCGCGCTCCTGGCGAAAAAAGCGCTGCTTTTGAAGGTCACAAGGTCACAAGGTCACCGGGTCACAAGAATGACAGAAAAATTGGAGAGGGATCTTGAGGCGCGGATAAATAAGCTGGATATCGGCCCCATGGGGCTGGGAGGCAGAAGCACGGTTTTGGCAGTACGCATACTCACTTACCCCACGCACATCGCAGGCCTGCCGGTTGCCGTCAACATCAGCTGCCATTCCCTGCGCAGCGCTTCAGCGGTTTTATGAAATGATCGGGACGATAGAAATAAGTGAGCCTTTTACTAAGGAGAAATTTGCAAGCCTTCGCGCCGGCCAGAAGGTGTTGCTGAGCGGCACGCTTTACACTGCCCGCGATCAGGCGCACCAGAAACTTGCCGTAGCTCTGCTGGAAGGAAAGGATCCGCCTTTTAATCTGCGGGGAGCGCTCATTTACTACTGCGGGCCGACCGCAACCCCGCCGGGCAAGGCAGTCGGTTCCTGCGGCCCGACCACCAGTTCCCGTATGGATGCGTTTGCCCCGCTTTTCCTGCAGCAGGGGATAGCCGGAGCGATCGGTAAGGGAAAGCGTTCCGCCCGCGTGCGCAAGGCCTTCCGCCAGCATAAGGCAGTCTATTTTCTGACGTATGCGGGATGCGGAGCGCTTTTAAGCGGTTACGTAAAGAAGAAAAAACGTATTGCCTACCCGGAGCTTGGGCCGGAGGCGGTGTATGCATTCGAGGTGAAGGACTTTCCGCTCATTGTTGCTTTTGACCTGCAGGGAAGGAGTGTTTATGACAAGGGATGACGCCAGGGCATTTGACCGGATACGCAAGGTTACCGTAGCGCGCAATTATATTCAGTATGCAGAGGGGTCCTGCCTGTTTGAGCTCGGGTCTACCCGGGTTATCTGCACTGCTTCCGTAGAGGATTCAGTGCCTCCTTTCTTGAAGGGGACCGGCAGCGGCTGGGTCACCGCCGAATACGGGATGCTCCCCCGTTCCTGCCACAGCCGTATCCCGCGGGGAAAGGATTCAGGAAGGACGTATGAGATACAGCGGCTCGTCGGCCGATCCTTACGGGCGGTTACAGATTTGAAATCCCTGGGTGAACGCACTATCTGGCTTGACTGTGATGTTATCCAGGGCGACGGAGGAACGCGTACCGCATCCATTACCGGCAGTTTTATCGCCCTTGCGGATGCATTGCAGAAACTGAAAAAATCCGGCCTCATCTCGCGGGTCCCGCTGCGTGATTATGTTGCGGCAACCAGCGTCGGCATCGTCTCCGGGCAGCCCATGCTCGATCTGTCCTATGCCGAAGATTCAAAGGCCGATGTCGATATGAACGTGGTCATGACCTCTAAAGGTGAATTTATCGAGGTCCAAGGCACCGCAGAACGCAATACCTTTGCCAAGGGTCAGATGGACGCGCTTCTGGGTCTTGCCGGCAAGGGGATCGAGGAATTGATCGGGATACAAAAGAAGCTGCTGAGCGACATTGTATGAGGAAGGAACTTGTGGTTGCTACCAAGAACGCAAAGAAGCTTACCGAGATCCGGCAGCTGCTTAAGGGGTTGAATTTTAAGATTACTTCATTGGCTGATTATCCGGATGCTCCGCGCATCATCGAGAACGGCGAGACCTTCAAAGAGAACGCCGTCAAAAAGGCCCTGACAATCTCTCGTTATACCCACAAGCTCACCCTGGGGGAAGATTCCGGCCTCTGCGTGGATGCCCTGGGAGGAAAGCCCGGCATATATTCCTCGCGCTTTGCCGGAAAGCACAAGAGCGACCTGCAAAATAATCGTAAGCTTCTGGCTATGCTCTCCCCATTCAAGGGCCTCCAGAGAAAGGCCGGCTATGTCTGTGCCGTGGCACTGGCGGATGGGAAGGGTTTTCTGAAGGTATTTGAAGGCAGATGCAGCGGTTATATCGGACATAAGTTTAAGGGCAGGTACGGTTTTGGTTACGATCCGCTTTTTATCATTCCTCGCTACCAGAAGACCTTTGCGCAGCTTGGCCCATCGGTCAAACACCGCATAAGCCACCGTTTCCGCGCTCTTAAGAAAGCGCGGCATGCCCTGGTTACTTACCTAAGAAAAAATCCTTAACCTTTTTGATTATTTCCGTAGGAAAAGGAATGATGTGGTAGGTCGGTTTCTGGATGGTCCCGCCGATTTTAATTGATAAAGCGCTGGAAAGCTCTCCGAACACCGCTGAGGTAAATTTCCTGATATCCGCTGATTCGGCGATCAGCTCCTTATTGGCTTCTATATAGGCGGTATAATCAAGCGAGCCGTTAAAGCCCGTTTTTCCGTGGCCTTTGACCTTCAATTGATCGCTGGAGAATTCCAGCTCCTCTGAACGTATGTAGTCATCCTGGATGAGCAGATCTCCGCTGGCACGGGTAAAGATTATCTTTTTGTAACGGGGCAAGAGCAGCAATTCTCCGAGTCCTTTAAAGAGGTCCAGCTCCCAGAGTTTGCCGTTTTCGATCCCAAAGCTGCCTGAGCCGGCCAGGGAAGAGGTGCCTTTGGCAGTACCCTGCACCTGGAAACCAAGGTTCAGGATCCCCTCCAGGTCCTTATTTTTTGCATCGGTATCCTGGATGAGCTTAGCCAGGTCAATTCCCTTGGCGTTGAATTTCAGCACATAGGCGGGTACCGCAGGTCTGAGGTCTGCGGTAAAGGTCAGGTTGACTGTGCCGGCATAAGCTGTGGCCAGGAATCGCGATATATCAAGCAATCCGTTCTTTTGCGTCAGGTCGAAAGAAAGACTGTCGAATTTCAGGTTGCGCACGGTAAAATCCGAAGAGCGCGCGTTGAGATCCATCTTCATATTTTTATAATCTGCCGGGTTACCGCCTGCGGTGCCTTTGAGTATTAACGTTGCGTCAATCTTATTTTTGCGGATATGCTCTGCCGTCTCCTGGGGAAGGTAAGGGAGGATGTCGGTTATGCGCAGCCGGGAACTGACAGTCAGCTGTGCCGAAGGCATAGCCGTATCGCGCAGGTCAACCGCTCCCTTGGCATTTAGTTCAGAATTCGCGTACGAAGCGTCGAAGGCGCCTATTTTGAGGATGCGGTCTTTGAGTTTTAGTTCGGTTGCAAGGTTCAGATCCTTTGAAGCAAGCCTACCGCGCACCTCCGGTTCTTTAAAATTCGCAAGGTCTCCGGAAGAAGTGTAAGCGATTCCCTGGTAATTGAAAGCAAGGTTTTGCCACGCTGCTTTCCCGGAGGTAAGCGTTATTTGGCCGGTTATACCCTCCAGCGGTTTTTTAAGAATGGGTATTTCGGCCCTGGCCTGCAGGAGTTCTAGCGATGCCTCAATGCCTTTGGGCAGCTCTGCAGCTTCTCCTTTTATCTTGATGTCGGCTTTGGCAGTTCCGTTTACTTTTACCGGCGTTCCGGCAAGGAATGCCCCTGATATTTTCTCCAGGTTCAGGTTCGGCGAAACAACCCGGATTTGTAGCAGGGGCCTTGTAAACCCTTCCAGCACGCCAGAGAGGGTTGCAGAGGATCCCAGGGTATCGAACGCAAGGCCGCCTGTTTCAATTTTGTCTTGAGCGATGACTGCCTCGCCTGAGATGTTTTCGATCTTTTCGGGGTATCCCGGGATGCCTGAGATCGCGCATCCGGAGAGCCTCATCGTACCTTTATAAGAGAGCGATCTCTCTGCAGGAACATACAGGCATTCCGGCACGATTGTTACGTCTCCTTTGAGGGTGAGGGTTTCTTTTTTTAGCTCAAGCCCCTTAAAGCCGGCCGTGCCTTTTACGGCAAGTGATTTTGCGTCCCAGTTTAAGCTGAAAGAGGCGTCTTCCAGTGTCCCTGCCTCAAAAAGGAGCGGCATGGTTTTAGTAAGATAAGGATGGAAATCCTTAAGCGTGACTCCGGAAACAAATATGCTGGAACCAAGCTTATTAGTAAGCAATTCATAGGTTCCCTGTGCCGATATCCGTGTGAATTTTCCATCGCTGACAGGAATCTTTGCCTGCGTCAGGAAGGAGATCTTTGCCGGTAGCTCCAACGATACTCCTATATTGATATCCTGGGCTGATTTCTTGAATGCCGGCTCGATGCTTTGGTCTTCGAAATCGCACCTTCCTCCGAAGAGATTCACCTTGTAAATAAGGATATCGAATGCCGGAGCGTGCTTTTTGGCGGATGCGCCGGAGCTGGAGCGCAGATGACCGATGTTGAACTTTTTATCTGGCTCGTAACGCACGATCAGGCGGGGTGAATCGATGTGCAGGACCGGTATGATCAATTTACGCTGGAAGATCAGCGGCAGGTAAAGCACATTGAAGTATGCCTGCCGGAGCGAGAAGAATGCCTCGCGCCTGCCCTGGGGCCCTCCGGAGATAAGGATATTTTCTATTACGATGCCTTTGATGGGGTTGAATTTTATTTTTTCGATTTCAACGCTACAGCCCAGGTATTGTTCTAACCCCTGGGTAAGGCCGCTTTTTATGCGCAGGGGCAGATAGAAGTTATTGAGGTAAATGATGGATGCAATAAGCGCAAAGGAGAGGAAGATGATAAAAACGGTAAAAAGATTTCTTCTTGCGGGCGTGAGCATACTAGTATAGTAGTCAAATGGATATTCAATGTCAATGGAATTTAGAGCTACTTTATGTATTGACTTGACCGTTAAAGTAGCATATAATTAAAATAATTCTCAACAGTGATTTGAAAAGGAGGTGAATGCTTTGGTTTTGCTTAAGGAACGGAAAACAAAGATCATAGACAGCTTCAAGGTTCATCACAGGGATACCGGTTCTGCAGAAGTCCAGATTGCGCTTCTTTCCGAAAGGATCAACGCTTTAAGCGATCATTTCAAAAGCCATAAAAAGGACTTTCATTCCCGGCGCGGGCTCCTCGTGCTCGTAGCCAGGCGCCGCAGGCTTCTAGATTATCTCAAGAACAAAGACATCAAGAAGTACGAAGAAGTGCTTGAGAGACTGCACTTGAGAAAATAGGTCTGCGTTTTTATCCCCCTACAATACTAAAAAGAGTCTAATCCGAGGAGCGAATTGATGATGAAGATCAGGTTCGGCAGGGAAGACTTATTATTGGATACCGGTAAGCTCGCCAAGCAGGCGAACGGTTCTGTCACCGTCCAATACGGAGGGACGGTCGTCTTGGTGACCGCGTGCATGTCCAGGGACATAAGGGAGGGTCTGGACTTTTTCCCTCTTACCGTGGAATACCAGGAGAAGACCTATGCTGCCGGAAGGATACCCGGCGGTTTCTTCAAAAGGGAAGGCAAACCCTCCGAGAGCGAGATACTGGCGGCACGCCTTATCGATAGGCCGATACGTCCGCTTTTCCCTAAAGGCATGCGCAACGACGTTCAGATAATGGCGATCGTGCTTTCCAGCGATGGGCAGAACGATCCTGATATCCTTGCGCTTATCGGGGCATCTGCCGCGCTGACAATCTCGGATATACCGTTTGCAGGGCCCCTTGCCTGTTGCCGTGTCGGCAGGGTCAACGGTCAGTTGATCCTGAACCCTACCTATGCCGAGCTCGACCAGTCGGAGCTGGATATTGTGGTGGCGGCTAATTCCAAAGGCATCCTCATGCTTGAGTCAAAAGCAAAAGAGATCTCCGAAGACCTTTACCTGGAAGCGCTGAAGTTCGGTTACGAGAGCCTCAAAGAAGTAATCAGTATCCAGGAGGAGCTTCAGAAACAGCATGGAAAGCCTAAGGCGGCGATTGAGTGCAAAAAGGTTGATGAGGCCTTGAAGCAGAAGGTGGAGGCGCTGTCCAGCGAGAGGCTTAAGACGGTGTATAAACTCGGCCAGAAAGAGAACAGGGAGGAGGAGATCGCTATCCTGGTAAAAGAGCTCCAGGAAAAGCTCGTCCCCGAAGGGTACCTCGATACCGACGTCAAATCTGCGCTGCTGGAAGTAGAAAAGGAGCAGGTCAGGAGGATGATCGTCCGCGACCGCATGCGTGTTGACGGGCGCGGCTTTAAAGATGTCCGCCCCATTTCCTGCGAAGTTTCGGTGCTTCCCCGCACTCACGGCTCAAGCCTGTTTACCCGCGGCCAGACGCAGAGCCTGGCAGTTACTACCCTGGGGACAGGAGACGACGAACAGATGATAGAGGCGCTGGAAGGCGAAAAATACAAATCTTTTATGCTGCATTACAGTTTTCCGCCTTTTAGCGTCGGAGAGACTGGCCCTGTGCGCGGACCCGGAAGAAGGGAGATTGGTCACGGTGCGCTGGCTGAGAAGTCTCTTCTTGCGGTTATGCCTTCAAAAGACATGTTTCCTTATACGATACGGGTGGTTTCCGAGATTTTGGAATCAAACGGCTCTTCAAGCATGGCTTCGGTATGCGCTGCCAGTCTTTCGTTGATGGATGCTGGCGTACCTATCAAGGATGCGGTAGGCGGTGTTGCCTTAGGGTTGGTAACTGAAGGAGATAACGCGGTGGTATTGACCGATATCGCAGGCCTGGAGGACCATTTCGGCGATATGGATTTTAAAGTCGCCGGCACCAAACAGGGTGTAACTGCGGTCCAGCTCGACCTCAAGATAGACGGGATCAGCCTGGGCCTTTTAAAGGATTGCCTGGCGCAGTCGAAGGAAGCAAGATTTTTCATCCTGGATAAGATGCAGTCGGCGATCGCCGCTCCCCGCCAGAACCTTTCTTCGTATGCGCCGCGCATCGATGTACTCAAGATCAATACCGATAAGATTGGCGAGCTCATCGGCCCGGGAGGCAAGACAATCAAAAGCATTATCGCGGCTACCGGCGCTTCCATAGATATCCAGGATGACGGGACCGTTCTGGTCGGGTCGACCGAAGCGCAGAAGTCTGCCGATGCGATACGCATGATCAAGGCCATTACCGATGAAGTCGAAGTCGGCCGCGTATATACCGGAAGGGTGAAACGCATTATGCCTTTCGGGGCCTTTTGTGAAATAGCCCCTCGTAAAGAGGGGCTGGTGCATGTTTCGGAGCTGGCCGACCGTTTTGTCAAAAACGTAGAAGAGGTCGTCAAGGTCGGCGATGAAGTCAAGGTGAAGGTCATCGGCATAGATGAGCTTGGCAGGATAAACCTGAGCATAAAGCAGGCGGAAGAAAAAAATAAAGAGAACAAAGAGTGAAAGAGAAGAGACTCAACGAGTTCAAGGGCGTAGTCCTGCTTGCCGCCGGTCTTATTATTCTGGCCAGCTTATTGTCATTTACTCCTTTTGACCTGCCTTTTTATACCTCGCATCCTAATATCCCCACGAGGAATTTTATAAACACCTTCGGCGCTTACCTGGCAGGGGTATTGTTTTTTCTCTTCGGCTGGTCTGCCTATATTGTGCCGGCGATTGTCCTCTTTTTCGGAGCCAGCCTTTTCAGGCAAAAGAAGCCGTATCTGAGCATCCCGCGCCTGATCGGGATGTTCGTACTGCTTTTTTCGGCCAGCTCGCTCGTAGGGATGTTTGACGCCGGCAGCGAAGCCCTGGGGTTTACGCGGGGAGGGTTCCTTGGATACCTCCTCTCCCGTTTCGTCAGGACCTACTTCGGCGCCCTGGGCGGCTACATTATTTTTGGTACCCTCCTGACATTATCCTTTGCCCTGGTAACGGAGACCCTTATTTCCACATTCGCCCTTTCCCTCGCTGACAGGTGTAAAGTTTTCCTTAAGCAGGCATTCAGCCTGAAAGCCAGGTTTCCCTCGGCTGCATCGGCGCAGAAGAAACAGCCGCTTATGCCTAAGAAAGAACTTCCCGAGCCCTTGCCTTTTAAGGCCGCTGTCCCTGAAAAGCCCAGGATCAATATCCCGCAGCCTCAAAGCACTCAGGTTTCAGGGATAAAGCCGAAAATAGAGATCAAGCAGAAACCCAGGGAAGCGCTTCCCCGGCAGGATGCCAGGCCCCCTCTGGAGATTAAAACAGGGGAATATCAATTACCCGCTCTTGAGATTTTGCAGTCCCCTCCGCCTTTGGAAGCGAGGCAGATCAAGGAGGACCTTGAGGAGAATGCGAGGGTGCTGGAGGAGACGCTCGAGGATTTCGCCATCTCCGCCAAGGTCACGGATATCGAGCGCGGACCGGTCATCACCCGTTATGAGCTTGAACCTGCTCCGGGAGTAAAACTGAACCGCATTGTTGCCCTCAGCGACGATATCGCCCTGGCAATGAAGGCGCAGTCGGTCAGGATTATCGCTCCTATCCCCGGTAAAGGAAGGGTAGGGGTTGAGGTCCCCAACTCGCAGAGTAGCGTTGTTTATTTGAAAGAGGTGCTTGCCTCCAAACAATTCCAGGAGGCGCGTTCCCCCTTGACGTTGGCATTGGGCAAGGATATCTCCGGCCAGGCAGTCACCGCCGATCTGGATGAAATGCCGCATTTGCTTATAGCCGGTACAACCGGTTCCGGTAAGACGGTGTGCGTAAATTCCCTTATCCTTTCTTTGCTTTTCCGCGTTTCCCCCGCGGACCTGAAATTCGTCATGGTGGATCCCAAGATGGTAGAGCTGATGCCTTTTAACGGCCTTCCGCATCTTTTGTGCCCGGTGGTCACGGATGCCAAAAAGGCTTCCCACGCCCTCAACTGGGTAGTCAATGAAATGGAGGAGCGCTATCGCCTTCTTGCCAAGGTTGCGGCACGCAATATAGAATCGTACAACGAGAAACAGGAGAAGTTGCCGTATATCGTGGTGATAATCGATGAGTTTGCCGACCTGATGACCGTGGCGCGCGACCAGATCGAAAATGCGGTAACCCGCCTGGCCCAGCTTTCCAGGGCAGTAGGAATCCACCTTATCCTGGCAACACAAAGGCCTTCGGTCGATGTTATCACCGGCGTTATCAAGGCGAATCTTCCAGCGCGCATATCCTTCAAGGTCGCTTCCAAGGTGGACTCCCGCACGGTCCTGGATATGAACGGCGCCGATAAATTGCTTGGCAAGGGGGACATGCTGTTTTTAAGGCCCGGAGAATCAAAGCTCATCCGTATACAAGGGGCCCTTGTTTCCGATGCGGAGATTAACAGGGTCGTTGATTTCATCAAGGCGCAAGGAGATCCCATATATGACGAGGAGATCCTTAAAGAACAACAAAAGTCAGGCGTAGTCAACGGCGATAAGGATGAGCTTTACGAGGAGGCAGTGAGGATCATCATGGAAAGCAACCAGGCTTCGGTATCTATTCTTCAGAGGCGCCTGCGGCTGGGGTATACCCGCGCCGCCCGCATCATCGACGTAATGGAGCAGGAGGGTCTGGTTGGCCCTTACGAAGGGAGCAAGCCGCGCAAGATCCTGATCGACCGTCAGGAGTGGCTTGAAAAGGACGTCCTGGAACAGTCTTAATCTAAAGGGTATGGAATTAGCCGGTGTCAGACTTAAACAATTGCGGTTAGAGCGGGGCATAAGCCTTGAAGAAGTCTCTAAGAAGACCAAGATACATCTTTCTATACTCAAGGCCATTGAAGAAGATGCCGTTGCGAACTTCAATCCCGTATATCTGAAAGGTTTTCTCAAGATTTACTGTGCCTTTCTGGGAGTTGATGTCAAGGATTATATCGGAGAGGCGCGTCAGGCTTTACGCATGTCCGGGTCAGCGCCTTCTCAAGACAGGCAGAAAGAAGGGGTATTTTCCCATGCAGCCGCAACCCTCAAGCTCATCCCTTTCCGCAAGATCAACAAGACTGTCCTTAAACGGATCTTTATCCTTATTGCAACGCTCATCTGCATCGTGCTTTTATTCAATGTCGGCAAAATAGTCTTCGTAAAGATCTCTTCCGTCTGGAAAAAAGGCGCAGCGCATCGTTCAGCGGTTCAGCCGAAGGGTCCCACCGTAAAACAAGCCGCAGCGGAAAGGGGCCAGAAAGCACCTCCTCAGACAGCTCCCGTCCACACTAGTGCGCAGCAAAAGACAGGGGTGACGGCTGGCGTCAGGCTTACCGTCCAGGTAAAAGAAAACTGCTGGGTACACGTCAAGGCAGACGGCAAAACCGTATTCCAGAGGGTGTTGATGAAGGGGAGGTCTGAATCCTGGCAGGCGAAGGACAAGATTGAGTTATCGGTGGGCAATGCCGGAGTCGTCGAGTTGCAGGTTAACGATAAGATCCTGCCCAGTATCGGCAAAAAGGGGCAGGTGGTCAAGAACATCGTCATCACCCAAGACGGTTTAAGCGTAGGCAGATGAAGAAGAGCAAGGCAAGCTCGATAGCGATGGTAAGCCTGGGGTGTCCGCGTAACACCGTTGATTCCGAGATGATCCTCGGGAGGCTCAGCTCCAGAGGGTATGCCGTCACTGACCTTGGCGAGGCAGATATCGCTATGGTGAATACCTGTGCCTTTATCAAGGACGCAAAGACTGAATCCATCGATGCGATTCTTGATCTGATTGAACTCAAAAAGCAGGGGAAGCTTAAGAAGATCGTCGTGTGCGGCTGCCTTCCGCAGCGTTACCGCTTTCAGCTGCGCAAAGAATTCCCTGAGGTGGATGCCTTTGTGGGGAGGGTATCCCTTAACCACGGGTACCGGCGCTTTTCACTCACTCCGCGCCATTACGCATACGTCAAGATTTGCGAAGGTTGTCTCAATGCCTGCAGCTATTGCGTGGTCCCGAAGATCAAAGGCAGATTCTGCAGCGTACCCGTGGGTTCGGTGGCCGAGCAGGTCAGGGCCCTTGCGCGACAGGGTGTGCGCGAGATAAACGTCGTAGGGCAGGATATTACCGCTTACGGTTTCGATTTGAAAAATGGTGCTGGCCTGGAGACCTTGCTTACGCATATCGTATCTCAGGCAGAGGGCGTGGAATGGTTCAGGCTGCTCTATCTTTATCCCACCCGTATCAGCGAGCGGCTCCTTGATTTCATAGCCGGACATCCCAAGGTCTGCAAGTATATCGATGTACCCCTGCAGCATATCAGCACCAGGATCCTGCGGCTTATGCACCGTAAAATGAGCAGGCAGCAGATTGAGAAGCTGATTACATGGGTGAGGAAAAAGATACCGCAGGTGGCGATACGCACGTCTTTTATTGTGGGTTTCCCGTCGGAGACTAAAAAAGAATTCAAGGAATTATGCGACTTTGTCCGACAAATGCGCTTTGAAAGGCTGGGTGCGTTTATGTATTCCCGCGAGGAAGGCACGCCTGCCGCACGTTTTGCAGGGCAAGTCCCCGAGGCCGTCAAAGCCGAGAGGCTCGATGAGCTCATGATGCTGCAGCAGGGCATCGCCCGCTCAGTCAACCGGGGCTTTCTGGGGAAGACCATACGGGTATTAATAGATGAGCCCTGGGAGGGCGGGGGCAGGCTGGGTACGCCAGGCACTTTGTTATACCTCGGCCGCAGCCAGCATGATGCGCCGGAGGTCGACGGGAGCGTATGGGTCCGCTCATCAAGGCCTTTAGGACCCGGCGATATGGTAAACGTAACAATCACGGATACGTTAGAATACGACCTATCAGGAGAGGCAACGCCATGAATATCGCAAACAGGATTACGGTCTTACGCATAGTATTGGCCTTTGTCTTTATTCTTTTTCTGTCGCAGTGGAAGCAGATCTGGTGGACTAAGGCCATAAGCCTTCTGATCTTTACGGTAGCTGCGCTTTCCGACTTCTTCGACGGCAGGATCGCCCATAAGCGCAACATCGTAACGGACTTCGGTAAGCTCATGGACCCGATAGCCGATAAGATCCTGGTGTTGGCTGCCTTCATTGCCTTCGTGCAGATGCAGCTGGTTAAGGACTGGATGGTTTTGATCATTATCTCCCGCGAGATCCTGATCACATCGTTGAGGCTTTTCGCCCTCAATAAAGGCAAGGTACTTTCCGCATCCCGTGCGGGAAAACACAAGACCCTCTCCCAGATGACGGTAATTTTTCTGATACTCGGTTTTATCGTCTTCCAAGAGGTTATGAAGAACTTTTTTGTCTGGAACCCGACCTGGGACGGCCTTTTTAAGAACAGCATCGATATCCTGATGCTTTTTATCGTTGGCCTCACCCTTTATTCGGGCCTCTCCTATTTGTGGGATAACCGTAAAGTGATCGCGAAATTCTAAAACCCGCCGGCTTATGAGCTTCCCTGACAGGCTCTCTGTGGTTTTAAGCACCTTATTCTTCGTCGGCTATATGCCTGTTCCGGGCACCGCAGGAAGCATTGCGGCCCTTGCTTTGTTTTGGCTGCTGCGTTCCAACCTCATTGCCCAGGCAGTATTGACGCTTTTTTTTATATCTGCCGGTATGCTGCTGGCAGGAAGGGCAGAGATGGCCTTAGGCAGGAAGGATGCTTCACCGATAGTTATCGATGAGGCATCGGGAATGATGGTGAGTCTTTTGTTCCTCCCCGTTGATTTTCGGATTGCGGTAAGCGGTTTTGTGATTTTCAGAGTGCTTGATATTCTCAAGCCCTATCCGGCAGCTGCTGCAGAGCGGCTCAAAGGGAGCCCGGGGATCATGGTTGATGATTTGATCGCGGGTGTTTATACGAACTGTATACTTCAGGTTGCGGTGAGGGTGATCGTTTCCAGGCTTTCATAAGACGCACCCCTAGGAGTGAGAGTGCTCTTAAAGAGCGTCAGTGCGGTTACCCTGAATTCAGGGCGTTGTTTTTGAAGTATCTCTCCGCAAGGTCCCAGCAAGGATGACAATTCTCCTGTGTGCAGGCTGGACCTGGTCCTGCCCAGGGTGATGTGAGAAGTAAAGGGTTTGTTTTCTTTCGGGAACCCGATTTCGGCAAATCCTTCCTCCAGCTCTGCAGCCAGCTTTTTGATTTCCTGGTCTCCTTTTTCTACTCCTGCCCAGATAACGCGCGGAAAACGCCCTGAAGGGAATGCGCCGAGTTTCACCAGGTTTGCACTAAAAGGAGAAGCGCCCTCCGCTGTCTGGCGCAGTATAGAAGAGACCTTTTCGAGGCCTGCCTGGTCTATCTCTCCCAGGAATTTCAAAGTCAGATGGATATTCTGCGGCTCAACCCATTTTACATCCGCCCTGCTTTTTTTTAATTCCTGCTGGATGCCTGTAAGCAGTTTGATCAGGCCTTCGGGGAGCGTTATGGCGATGAATGTCCTCATCTGTTTTTTCTGCCTGAACGGTATTCCCTGAGTATGCGGGCAAGGACCACCAGGGCCTGTTGAACGGTCTTTCTACGGATTGAAGAACGGCTCCCATTGAAACGGTACCTTTTACAAAAGAGGCCTTTAGGGGATTCTGCGGAGATGAATACTGTGCCGATAGGCTTTTCAGCAGTCCCTCCGGCAGGGCCGGCAATACCGGTTATGCCGATGCCAACGGTTGCGCCAGTCTTCCTGCGGACCTTTTGCGCCAGGAGTTTAGCGACCTCTTCGGATACCGCGCCGAATTTCCTGAGGGTCCGTGAGGGTATCCCCAGGATTTTTTGTTTTGCCTGGTTACTGTAGGCAGCCACTCCGAGCAAAAAATACGCAGAGCTTCCCGCAAGGCGGGTTAAGGTTTCGCTCATCAGGCCGCCGGTACAGGATTCGGCAACCGAGACCGTGGCATGTTTTTTAAGGAGAAGGCGGTGGGTTTTTTTTATTGTTTGCAGCATCGTTTATATTATACGTATATTTTATTGACAAGGCAAATTTTTGTGTTATTATTTAACTACTATTAATCTTCGGGGCAAGGTGAAAATCCTGACCGGCGGTTTAGCCCGCGAATCCACCACAAAGCGTGGCGGATTGATCTGGTATGATTCCAGAGCCGATGGTTACAGTCCAGAAGGGAGAAGATTAAGGTTTGTATATTCCCGGAGATAATTTTCCGGGATTTTTTTTCAAGAAAGGACCGTATGTTCAACAGCATAACCGAGATACTGGAAGACCTGAAGCGCGGCCGGATGGTCGTTATCGTTGATGACGAAGACCGCGAAAACGAGGGCGACCTGGTGATGGCGGCTTCTTTTGCCAGGCCTGAGGACATCAATTTCATGGCTAAACACGGCAGGGGGTTGATCTGCGTCCCTATGGAAGAGGAGCGGCTTAAAGAGTTAGGGTTAGGACCGATGCTCAGGGGGAACACTGCCTCTCATAAAGAAGATCCCTTTGCAACCGCCTGGGTGATTTCTGTGGACGCTGCCTCAGGGGTTACCACAGGTATCTCTGCGCACGACCGCGCCCGTGCCATCAGCGTTCTTATTAATCCGCAAAGCAAGCCTAAGGACCTGGTTTCGCCCGGGCATATCTTTCCCCTGAAGGCACGTAAAGGAGGAGTGTTGGTAAGGGCAGGGCATACAGAGGCGGCGATCGACCTGATGAGGCTTGCCGGGCTCTATCCGGCTGGGGTCATTTGCGAGATCATGAATGACGACGGCACCATGGCCAGGCTTCCGCAGCTGCTTAATTTCGCAAAGCAACATAACCTTAAAATATTTTCCATAGCCCAACTGATCGAATACCGCAGGCATTCTGAAATGTTGATAGAGCGGGTGGCGGAAACGGTCCTGCCGACCGGGCACGGGAAGTATAAGTTCATCCTTTATAGAGACCTCACTAACGATAAAGTCCATGCAGCCCTGGTGTTAGGGGAGGTTGGAAGCGAGCCGGTCCTGGTACGCGTGCATTCGGAATGCCTCACCGGGGATGTCTTCGGGTCCTTGCGCTGTGATTGCGGCAGGCAGCTGCAGAAGGCGATGCAGGTTATCGAACAGGAGAAAAAGGGGATTATTCTTTATATGAGCCAGGAGGGCAGGGGTATCGGCCTTGTGGATAAGATACGTGCCTACAGCCTGCAGGATAAAGGTATGGATACCGTCGAGGCGAACGAGGCCCTCGGGCACAAGGCCGATCTACGCGATTACGGAATCGGAGCGCAGATGCTGGTTGACCTGGGGGTAAAGCACCTGCGTCTCTTGACCAATAACCCCCGTAAGATAGTAGGGCTTGAAGGCTATAACCTGCGCGTCATTGAGCGCGTCCCTCTGGAAGTGGAGCCGAATCCTTTGAACGTCAATTATTTGAAGACGAAGAAGGAGAAGTTAGGGCACAGTTTGAATATATAGAAGAAATTATGGGTCTATAGTCAATGGTTTATAGTCGATCGTGTAATGAAGGAAGAGAGACGATTGACCGTTGACCGTCGACCATGGACCGGGAATCGAGAGAAATCTCCCGGATGGGAAAGGAGTTAATTATGGGTAAAACTATCGAAGGCAATCTCATTGCCAAAGGCAAAAAGTTCTGCGTTGTGGCGTCGCGTTTCAACGATTTTGTTACCAAGGAACTGATCGCAGGGTGCCTGGATACGCTCATCCGTCACGGCTCAAGCGAGCAGGATACAACCGTCGTTTGGGTCCCGGGCGCTTTTGAGATCCCCGTAGTTGCGCAGAAGCTGGCCAGGACGAAAGATTACGACGCTATTATTTGTTTAGGCGCGGTGATCAGGGGCTCTACGCCGCATTTTGACTATATTGCTTCTGAGGTAGCCAAAGGCATCGCACAGGTCGCGCAGAGCACCGGTCTTCCGGTGATTTTCGGCGTCATCACCGCTGATACCATCGAACAGGCGATCGAACGCGCAGGCACCAAGGACGGGAACAAGGGAAGGGATGCCGCGCTTTCCGCTATCGAGATGGCTAACCTCCTCGGCCAGATCAAATAGGGCAGAAGTATAACATTCGCAGCTCTCAAACATATGCGTAAACGCACGCGTTCGCGCGAATTTGCTTTGCAGGCGCTTTATCAGATCGATATTACAGGCGATCCCCCTGATATTGCTTTAGACGCCTTCTGGATGAGCTGCCGGGAGGAAAACCTTGAGGAGCAGGTCAGGGAATTTGCCGATGAACTGGTAAGGGGGGTCTTTTCCCGGAGGGAAAAGATAGACGAGCTAATTTCCCTCCACGCCACCAACTGGCAGCTCAAGCGCATGGCTATCGTAGACAGGAATATATTGCGCCTGGGGTGTTATGAGCTTGTTTTTCGCAGCGATATCCCCCCCAAAGTTTCCATAAACGAAGCAGTAGAGCTCGCCAAGAGATATTCAAGCCTGGAAGCCGGGAAATTCGTTAACGCCGTCTTGGACAAGATTAAGGCCGAGCACGACAAATGAAATACGCAGACCTGCACCTCCATACTTCTTATTCTGACGGAACGTATACCCCGCAGGAGCTGGTAGCCGAAAGCATAAAGGCCGGCCTATCGGCCATTTCCGTCGTTGACCACGATACGGTCGAAGGGATCGAACCGGCAGTAAAGGCTGCCGAAGGGTCCGGCATCGAGGTCATCAGCGGGATTGAGATGACCGCCGAATACGAAGGGACCGAGATACACATCCTCGGTTACCTGCTTGATTATGAGGACCTTCGATTGCGCCAGCGCCTGGCAGCCCTTGTCGAAGACCGCAGGGTGAGGGTGTACCGGATCGTCGAAAAACTTAAACAGACAACCGGTATCGAGCTTAACCCTCAAGGCGTCTTTAGCATCTCCGGCAGGGGCACTGTCGGCAGGCTTCATATTGCGCAGGCAATGGTGAACCAGGGGGTGGTGGGTTCTGTCTTTGAGGCCTTCAAAAAATATATCGGCGATAAATCTCCTGCTTACGTTTCGGGTTTCAGGTTTTCCCCTGGCGAGGCAATAGCGCTTATCAAAGAAGCTAGGGGAGTGCCTATCCTGGCGCATCCGTATTCCCTTGGCAATGACGACTTGATTATGCTGTTTATCAGCGAAGGCCTCATGGGCCTGGAGGCCTATTATCCCGAACACTCTCACGAAAAGACGCAATTTTACCTTGAATTGGCGCAGAGGCATAACCTCCTGGTAACCGGAGGCTCTGACTGCCACGGTACGGCAAAACCCAATTCTTTTGTCGGCTCCATGAAAGTACCCTACGAATTGGTCGAAAGGCTTAAGCAGGCCAGACCTTAAATTCAAAATGGATTCTTTGCAACAGCACTCTTTTTATATGGATAGCGCTATCCGGCTTTCCCTGAAAGGGAAGGGGAAGACATCCCCTAATCCTATGGTCGGGGCGCTGGTAGTCAAGAATAAACGTATTATCGGCCGCGGATATCATGAAAAGGCAGGTGGCCCCCATGCGGAGGTTGTGGCCCTGGATGAAGCGGGGGCAAGGGCGCGCGGAGCTACTTTATATGTTACCCTGGAGCCGTGCGCGCATTTCGGAAGGACTCCGCCGTGCGTCGACAGAATAGTCGCCAGCGGCATCAAACACGTTGTCGTCGGCATGATCGATCCCAACCCCAAGAATAACGGCAGAGGCGTAGCGCTCCTCAGGCAGCGCGGGATCAAGGTCGAAACAGGGCTTTTCCAGGAGCGTATTTCCGGGATAAACGAAGCCTTCATCAAATATATCACCCGGCGTATGCCGCTGGTGACCGTTAAGGTAGCGCAGTCGCTTGACGGCAAGATTGCTACGCGTACCGGCGACTCCAAATGGATAACCTCCGACAGGTCGCGGGCGTATGCCCATCGTATACGCCAGTTCTACGACGCGGTTATGGTGGGCGTCAATACGGTGCTCAGGGATGACCCCAGGCTGGATGCTTGGTTTTCCTCAAGACACCCCGCCAAAGTCATTATCGACAGCCAGGTCAGCACTCCGCAGAATGCCAATATCTTTAGCGGCCGCGGCCAGGTGATTATCGCAACGCTTTCTTCACCCGACGGTCAGGCAACGCAGAACAGGCAGCTGCTTGTCGATAAAGCCAAGATTCTGGAAGTTAAAGAGAAGGGCGGGCAGATCGATTTGCGGGATCTCCTCAAGAAGCTGGCCCAGCGTTTTGAAATAACCAGCGTCCTTATCGAGGGAGGCGGCACGCTCATCGGTTCTCTTTTTGACGAAGGGCTGGTTGACAAAGTGCTTTTTTTTATCAGCCCCAAAATCATCGGAGGCAAAGATGCGATCGGTTCGGTCATGGGTAAGGGGGTTTCAGGCGTAAACAGGGCGATTAAGGTCAAGGGTCTTTCTATCCGGCGTTTCGGAGAAGATATACTGCTGGAAGGCAGGATTTCCTGAAGGATATGTTCAGCGGGATCGTAGAGGAGCTGGGGGCGGTTAAGAAGATAGCAAAGAGAGGAGCGCTCACCGTATTTGAAGTGTCGGCCGCAAAGACGCTTCTGGATACGCGCATAGGGGATAGTATTGCGGTTAACGGTACCTGCCTTACCGTCGTCGAGAAGCACGAAGGCGCTTTGAGTTTCGAGGCCATGCCGCAGACACTTCAAGCAAGCAACCTGGGTTCTCTGCGTATCGGCTCTCCGGTTAACCTTGAGCGCAGCCTTAAGGTCGGCGACAGGGTATCAGGTCATTTTGTGACCGGCCACATCGACTGTGTGGGGGTGATACGTCAGAAGAGGTTTACCGCGGGCAACCTCTGTTTTGAGGTGGCGGTGCCCGTGGCATACCTGAGATTCATCGTTCCTCAGGGGTCGGTTGCACTTGACGGGATCAGCCTGACGGTCGTATATAAAAAAGGGAATGCCTTCGGGGTGTATATCATCCCGCATACCCTGGAGCATACCACTCTTAGATTTAAGGGGCCTTCGGATAAATTGAACGTCGAATTCGATATTCTTTCCAAAAAGAACTCCTAATTATTGCCAATCTTTTTTATTTCTGTTATACTAATCTGATATATTTTTGAGGCCTTTTCGGGGCGTGGCTCAGCTTGGCTAGAGCGCAGCGTTCGGGACGCTGAGGTCACAGGTTCAAATCCTGTCGCCCCGACCAATGAATCTTCCGGGCCCGCTCGTGTGAGGGGCTTTTATGTCTCATGCGTTGCCAGGGTATCCAGATTAGCTGGGACCGCATTTTCTAATATGGCAAAGCAAATCCACGTTTATTATACCGGCAGGGTGCAGGGTGTGGGCTTCAGGTTTACCGTAGAGAATATGGCCTTACAGCTGTCCGTTACCGGGTGGGTGAGGAACCTTCCTGACGGGCGCGTCGAGTTGAAGGCTGAGGCAGACGAAGAGACCCTCAAGGAATTCCTGTCCCGCATCAATCAGCATTTCTCCCGCTATATCCAGAATGCCGACGTGCAATGGCTCCAGGCTTCGGGCAGGTTTAAGGGGTTTACGGTGAGATTCTGATGCGTTACGGTATTTTTTCCGATGTGCACTCTAATCTTGAAGCCCTGAGTGCGGTACTGCGGGCTTACGAAAAAGAACAGATCGACGGGTTGATGTGCGTTGGCGATATCGTCGGGTACGCGGCAGACCCCGCAGAATGCATCCGCAGGGTGCGCGGCCTTGCGGATCAGGTTGTCGCCGGCAACCACGACTGGGCGGTTGCAGGACGGTATCCGATTGACCGCTTCAACTTCTATGCAGCCCAGGCCGTGCAATGGACGAACCTGGCCCTCAAAGAGGGAGACTTGGAATACCTTTCATCTCTGCAGCTGGTTTACCGCCAGGAGGGTATTATTCTCGTCCATGGGACCCTTTCTGCTCCAGAGAGTTTCGATTACCTTTCTGAGCCTGCGGAAGCCGAGGCTACGTTTGAAGGGTGCGCGGCCGGGGAGGTATGTTTTGTCGGCCACACCCACGTGGCTCAGATCATCATTCAGGGAGAAGACGGCCGCATCGGTTATGCGCCGGCTACCACCGTTACCGTTTCAGGGAAGAGTAAATACATTGTTAATGTCGGCAGCGTCGGGCAGCCGCGCGACAGGAACCCGGAGGCAGCGTACTGTATTTACGATACGCAAACCTCTCAAATAACCGTCAAGAGGGTCCCTTACGATATCCAAGCTGCCCGACAGAAGATCGTTGATGCAGGCCTGCCTTCTTTCCTGGGGCAGAGGCTTCGCTCAGGGGTATAGCATGACGGACGGGATAAAGAATAAAATAGAAAGCCTGCGTGACCGCATCAGGCAGCACGATTACCGTTATTACGTCCTCAGCGATCCGGAGATCTCTGATACCGAATATGACCGGCTGCTGAAGGAGCTCAAAAAACTCGAAGATGCGCATCCTGAATTTAAATCGCCGGATTCCCCTACCGAACGGGTCTCCGGTGGGATCCTCGAAGGCTTCGCTACGGTAAAACACCTGCAACGGATGCTTTCGCTGGATAATACCTACTCTTACGATGAACTTACTGAATGGGAAGAACGCCTGCATAAGGGCCTGCGCAGGGAAGAGAAGATTGAATATGTGGCGGAGCTCAAGATCGACGGCGTCAGCGCAAACCTCATCTATGAAAAAGGCTTCTTGAAGACCGCTGCCACGCGCGGCGACGGCATCACCGGCGAGGATGTCACGCAAAATATAAAGACCATCCGGTCGGTCCCGCTGGTACTTATCGGACGGGAGATCCCGCAGTCTATGGAGGTCCGCGGAGAAGTGTATATGGCGCGCCCTGATTTTGACGCGCTTAACAAAGAGAAGGAAGCGTTTGGCGAGCCGCCTTTTGCCAATCCGCGTAATGCCGCCAGCGGGTCGCTCAAACTCCTCGACCCTTCGATCGTGGCTACCAGGAAACTGGCATTTTTCGCGCATTCTATCGGCGCCTACCGGGGAGAGGAACTTTCAAGCCACTGGGAGTTCCTTAAGCGTCTTAAAACCTGGGGGATACGCACCAATCCTTACGCTCGGCTCTGCAAGAGTATTGATGAGATCATTGCTTTCTGCAGAGAGTGGGAAAAGAGGCGCAAAGACCTTCCTTACGATATAGACGGTATTGTCATCAAGGTTAATGATTTTGAGCAGCGTAAGGCCCTGGGTTTTACGCTGAAGAGCCCGCGCTGGGCGATCGCTTACAAATTCCCTGCGCAGCAGGCCACCACCCGCGTTATCGCTATCAATATCAACGTCGGCAGGACGGGCGTGATCACGCCGACTGCTGAGCTTGACCCGGTAGAGTGCGCGGGGGTTACCATAAGAAATGCGACCCTCCATAATTTCGATGAGATGCAGAGGCTCGGCATCAGGGTGGGGGACCGTGTCCTGATTGAGCGGGCAGGAGAGGTCATCCCGAAGGTCGTTAAGGTGGTTAAGGGGTCAGGAGGAGAGGCCTTTAGCATACCGCACGCCTGCCCTGCCTGCGGGGAAAGGATCGTCAAGGAGAAAGAGGAGGATGTGGCGTACCGCTGCCTCAATCCTTTCTGCCCTGCGCAGCTTGAGCGCAAGATTCTGCACTTTGCTTCCCGCCAGGCAATGGATATCCAGGGGCTGGGGGAGGCGGTTGTCCGGCAGCTTGTGGAAAAAGGCATGGTCAAAGGGATCGAGGATATCTACGGCCTTTGCCAAGAGGATCTCCTGAAACTTGAATTATTCAAAGAAAAGAAAGCGCAGGGTCTGCTCAAGGCAATCGAGGAAAGCAAACGCCGGCCGCTCTCCTGCCTGATATACGGCCTGGGTATCCGCCATGTTGGAGAAAAAGCGGCATATGTCCTGGCGCAGAAATTCACGACCCTTGATAATCTTCTTAAAGCGCGCAAGGAAGAGCTCGACGCGATATATGAGGTCGGAGAAGTTATGGCGGAATCGATTGTGGATTTCTTCAAAGACAAACGCAGCATCCGCATGATCGCAAAGCTCCGCGATGCCGGCCTGAATTTTAGGGAGGAATCCCCTGCCGGACATTCGGCACTGGCAGGCAAGACATTCGTTTTTACCGGGACCCTGGAGAACTACAGCCGATCCCAGGCACAAAAATTGGTGCGTTCACTCGGAGGGAATGTTTCTTCGAGCGTCAGCCGCAATACCGATTTTGTTGTGGTCGGTAAGGATGCGGGGTCAAAATTCGAAGATGCGCGGTCGCTGGGCGTGCGTATTTTAGACGAGCAGGATTTTATGCGCCTGGTTGCTTCATAACATAAGGAGTCTGTACATGTCGGGTATGCGTATTATCTCGTGGAGCCTTATTATAGCGGTTGTGTTTTCCTGCCTGGGGTGCGAAGCCTTTGTGCGTAAGTTCACCCGTAAGCCAAAAAAAGACAAGGACCAGCAGCAGGAGATGGTCCTTGAGCCGCAGGAATACCAGGCGCCTCAGCTTACCAGGGAGGAGCAGTATCGCCAGTACCTGCTTTACTGGAAGTCTTGGCAGGACGAGCTTATTGAGGCCTTTTCGGGCACTAACCGTAAGAAGCAAATCGATTGCGCGCAAGAGGCGCTTAACAACCTGTATTCGCTCAAACAGATGCTTAATACTAAAGCCAGGGACAGGCTTTCGTTGTATATCGGCCAGCTTGAGGCAATCAGGGACGCCGTTGAGAAGGATCCGTACGGGAACAAGGCTTCTCTGCATCGCGCCCATGCCGAACGCATACGGGCAAACATACTGAGGGAATTTTCTTACCAGAAAATAAAGGATCAGTTGCTGTGATTATCGAGAGCGTCTGCGTCGGCCCTTTTCAGGTCAACTGTTACGTACTGGCTGGTCAGAAGGGCGGTAAGGCAGTGCTTATAGACCCGGGGGACCAGGAACGAAAGATCAGGCATCTTCTTGAAAAGCACGATCTCACCGCTGCCCTGATCGTTAATACCCACGGGCATATCGATCATATCGGCGCCAACGATTTCTTCGGCGTGCCGGTTTACATCCATGAGCTGGACAGAGGCATGCTGCAGGATGCGCGTCTTAACCTGTCGCAGATGTTCATGAAACCTTTTGTCAGCGTTGCCGAGGTTCGCCCGTTGCGCGATAACGACACGGTGGAACTGGAGGGAGTGCGCTTGCGCGTGCTTCATACCCCCGGTCATACGCCGGGGGGGATCTCGCTGGTTGCGCAGAATGTCGTTTTTAGCGGCGATACGCTATTCTGCCGCAGTGTGGGCAGGACCGATTTCCCCGGCGCCGACGAAGACCAGCTGCTCGTTTCGATACGCAGCAGGCTTTTTACCCTTCCCGACGATACCATTGTGTATCCCGGGCACGGCCCCTCGACGACGATTGGCGAGGAGAAGCAGGAGAATCCTTTCCTGAACGGATCATGAAAGAACTGATCGACATGTTCCTGAGCTATCTTTCCGCCGAGCGCAACCTTTCGCGCAATACGGTGAGCGCCTACCGCGCCGACCTCCTGGCCTACACGGATTTTATCGCAACCCGCAATATCGATACGCTCTCCAAGACCTCCCGCGGGGAGGTGACGGCGTTTATGCTTGAACAGAAAGCAAAAGGCATATCCCCTAATTCCATCGCGCGGCGGCTGGCTGCGATAAAGACATTCTACAGGTTCCTGGTACGCGAACGCATACTCAAGAACGACCCCACCAGTCTTATCGATACCCCTAAGCTCTGGAAGCGCGTTCCCGAAACTCTTTCCCTGAATGAGGTTGATGCGTTGCTGGCCCAGCCGAACATCAGGGATGCGCAAGGGATGCGGGATAAGGCGATCCTGGAGACCTTTTATGCCACCGGCATGCGCGTTTCAGAGGTCTGCGGCTTGAAAGCCGAAAACGTCAATAGTGAGGTCGGGTTCTTGCGCTGTATCGGCAAAGGCAACAAGGAGCGCATCATCCCTTTGGGGAAAAAGGCCATTGCCGCCATCTCCCGTTATACCCGGATAAGCCGGCCGAAGCTCCTTAAAAAAAAGGAGTGCGAATTCCTCTTTGTGAACAGGTCCGGCAAGAAGATATCCAGGCAATCGTTATGGAAGCTTATCAAAAAGTATGCCCGCTCGGCCGGAATCAAGAAACCAATCAAGCCCCATATTCTCAGGCACTCCTTTGCCACGCATCTTCTGGAAAGGGGAGCTGACCTGCGTTCAGTGCAGGAGATGCTCGGCCACTCCAATATCTCCACGACGCAGATCTACACCCACATTAACAAAGACCGGCTTAAGGCCATTCACCGTTCCTTTCATCCGAGGCCATAGAGACCATGAAGAGCAGCAATATTAAAGAACGCATTACCGCATTGCCCCCTGAGATGCTCCGGCTTATCCGGGCAGCTCAGGGCGTTTCCCGGAAGCTTCAGGTGCGGGCTTATCTGGTGGGTGGGTTTGTGCGCGATATGATATTGAAAGTGAAAAATTTCGATTTAGACATCCTGGTTGAGGCCAACGGAATTCTCTTCGCCCAGGAACTGGCAGCGAACACCGCGGGCACCCTGGTCAGCCACACGCGTTTCGGTACCGCTACGGTTGCCGCTTATGCAGGAGGGCATAAGGTCGATATTGCGACGGCACGAAAAGAGGCCTACCCTGAACCCGCATGCCTTCCGCAGGTTGAGCCTGGTACGCTCAGGGATGATTTGGCACGGAGGGATTTTACCATCAATGCCATGGCTGCCTCCGTGTGCGAAGCTGATTTCGGGACCCTCATAGATTACTTCGGCGGCCTGGATGATCTGCGCCGCGGCATAATCAGGGTGTTGCACGGCCAAAGTTTCAGGGATGATCCGACGAGGATATTGCGTGCAATACGCTTCGAAAAAAGGTATGGTTTCAGGATCGAACCCCTGACCTTCCGGCTCTTAAAAGAAGCCTGCCGCCTGCGGATGCTCCGGCAGGTAAGCCCTCACCGCCTCAGAGATGAGTTTCTCCTGAACCTCAAAGAGGATGAACCGTTAAGGCAGCTCAGAAGGATCCGTGAGCTGGTCGGTTTTGATTTTATCCATCCTGCTGCCCGTTTCTCTGCTGCCTCAGAAAAGCTTGCCCGCGCCTGCCTGAAACAGGTCTTTTGGTTCAAGAAGCGTTTCCCTCAGCACCGCCCGGTGGAATCCTGGATTATATTCCTGGCGTGTATTTTTGAAGAATTGAGCGTTCAGGAAGTGAAAGAGGTCTGCAGGAGATTTGCCTTCCGCAGCGGTGACGAAAAAAGGATCCTGGCGTATAAGAAAGGGGAGAAGGCGCTTTTGCGCCACCTCTCTCAGCCTGCCGTAAAGCCCTCGGAGATATTCAGGATGCTTGAGCCATTAAGCTACGAAACCATACTTCTCTTGAGGGCCCGGACAAAAGACAAGCGGGTCCTGAGAAGGACAGAGGACTTTTTTGAGATTTATAACGGGATGAAACTGTGTATTTCCGGGGACGATCTTCGCCGGCTCGGCATCGCCCCCGGCCCTTATTACCGCAGGATATTTTCCGAAGTGCTTGCCGCCAAGCTTAACGGTGAAGTCAAGACGCTTGAGGATGAACTGACGCTCATCCGGAAGATGAGGGGTAGCCTGTGACCATCGGGGTTCTCGAGCTGGAGCTATTTATACCCGAAAGCAATTCCCTCAAGGACAGGAGGATGGTATTGCACAGCCTCAAGGCCAGGTTGCGCAATGAGTTCAATATCGCCGTTACCCAGATTGACGAAGGGGACAAGTGGCAAAAGGCCGTGCTGGCGGTGGTCGGCGTGGAGCGCAGCCGCCAGCAGATGAACAGCACTCTTTCGCGGATAGTCAACTTTATAGAATCGTCTGGCACGGTCAGCCTTATCGGCCACCGGATAGAAATGCTATAGAGAGAAAGGGGAAACAGAGGTGTCCAGGCACGATAAGGTAAGCCATGCGCTGCAGAAAGAAATCAGCACGGTCATTCATGATGAACTGAATGATCCGCGTCTGGGGTTTGTGACCATTATCAAAGTAGAGATGAGCCCGGATCTTCGCCATGCCAAGATTTTTTTCAGCGTTCTGGGGAAAGAGGAGGAGTGCAAAAAAACCAAAGAGGCCCTTGATTCGGCCTTGGGGTTTATCCGCCGGCTGGTAGCCGAACGGATCAATCTGCGCTTTGCCCCTGAGATTGTATTCATCGAGGACAGGTCATGCGAATACAGTTTTCAGATCGAGCAGGCGCTACAGGAGATCAAAGCGCACCATGAGCCTAAAAAAAACCGTCGCGTGTCTAAAAAGACATAAGAATTTTATCCTCACCACCCACACGAATCCCGAAGGGGACGCCATTGGTTCTGAGCTGGCTCTGGAACGGCTCCTGCGCAGCATGGGCAAGCGCGTAACCGTCGTCAACCCAGGCCCTATACCGGAAGAATATCTTTTCTTGCCGGGGATCGGGAGCGTGAAGGTCATGGGTGCTTTTAATGCTTCAAAGGTCCCCTGCGACTGTTTTGTTACCGTGGACTGCTCCGACCTCTTCAGGTGCGGATCGGTTGCGGCACTGCACTCCAAGGCACAAACAGTCGTGAACATAGA
>Ga0101944_10002349_pt1 | contig 31040 bp, 26 predicted proteins | sample DewCreD2012metaG_FD_75245 | JGI IMG/M metagenome (GOLD analysis project Ga0101944, IMG submission 75245) | Hot spring sediment bacterial and archeal communities from British Columbia, Canada, to study Microbial Dark Matter (Phase II) - Dewar... ... | reverse complement strand
TCATCGCCCAGCCCGTCGCTGCCGTTGTGGTTGGCCCAAAGGCCGCCGCCCGGTGCAACAATTAACCCAACGCTGTTGCGCAGTCCCCAGGCCCACAGCGGGCGTTTGCGTTCGTCAGGGTCGCTGGCAAACGGGTTGTCGGACGGGATGCTGCCATCCAGGTTGAAGCGCAGCACGGCGGCGCGGCGCGGGTCGTCTTCCTCGCACACATTGCAGGAAGAACCGGCGCTGATGTACATTTTTCCGTCCGGGCCAAAGATGACCGTGCGGCTGCTGTGGCCGAGCGGGCCGGGGATGTTGTCGGTGACCAGCTGCGGCGCGCCGAACGAGCCGTCCGCCTGCGGGCCGGCCAGCCGTTCGACCTTATTTCCTTCGGCGATGTACAGGTAGCCGTTGTAGAACGCCAGCCCATGCGGCAGGTTTAGCCCGCCGGCAATCACTTCCACCCCGTCGGCCAGCCCGTCGCGGTTGCGGTCGGGCAGACGCACCACCTGACCGGCGTTCATCAGGCTGAGGTAGAGGTGGCCGTCCGGGCCGATGGCCATGAAGCGCGGCCGGCGGGTGAGGTTTTCGGCGTAGATGCGGATGTGAAAACCGGCCGGCAGCCTGATGCGTGCGCTGGCTTCGTCCGGCGGGGGCAGCGGCGGCCCTTTGGAGATGAGCGGCAGGTAGAGGGTTGTCCCGCCGCCCTGAGCCAGTACCGGCGCAGCCACGGCGCTCAGCCCAAGCGCAAGGAACACCCAAAAAGCAATCAATTTGGTTGATTTTTCCATAATTTGATCATACCCTTTTGAAGGACAGAGTCAAGGATGAAAAAGGAAATGATCAGGGCTTTCTCAAAGTCAAAAAGGGTCAAACCGCAGCCGGGGGGTGCTGACCGATGTCTATTCGGAATAATCCACTCGTGCGTCAAATCAAACGATTTTGCCCTTCCTGTGCCTGCCCCCAAATCGGCGTAGCGATTTTGGAGGAGGCTGGAGGGGGTAATTTTCGCCGGCACGGGTGCGTTTCGCCCGGCGCGGATTGAAATTCACAGGTAAATGGCACTGCCAACGAGCGCAGCGAGCGCGGCAATCTGATTTGTGACCCCCACCTGCACCTCCCCAAAATCGCCCCTGCGATTTTGGGGGAGGCGGGAGGGGGGACGAAAATTCGAAAGTTGATGTGAAAATCATTTATCCCGAATTGACGTTAACAAGGCAAAACAGATTTAACGCCAGGACGCAAAGGTTTTTTTTCACCTCTTTGCACCTTCGTGTTGAACAGTGCCGCATCCATAAGCGGTGAAGACCGGAACAGTTGCCTATCCTTTTGAGCGGGCAAAAAAACAATGAGATTGGGGAAAGGACTTCTCACCAACTGACGTTATAATATTAAAAATTGGAAATCCTTCATCCCAAACCCGTGCTCAAAATATAGCCTTGCAAAACGCTGCCCGATCGCCTCAGGAGTTGCCCTCATGATCGAAATCCGCTCGCCATTAACCCGTGAAGACTTCAAAGCCTATTATGACCTGCGTTACCGTGTGCTGCGTGAACCGTGGGGAATGCCGCGCGGCACCGAAAAAGATGACTACGAGCCGATCAGCCAGCATTTCATGGCGGTGGAAAGCGAGACCGGCGAGGTGCTGGGGGTGGTCAAACTGTATGAAAAAGAAGCGGAGGTGGGTTGTTTTTCGCATCTGGCGGTTTCGGGCAAAGCCCAGCGCAAGGGCATCGGCAAACTGCTGATGCAGGCGGTGGAAGAGGCTGCCCGTCAGCGCGGGTACAAAGTGCTGGGCTGTTATTCGCGCCTCAACACGACCGATTATTTCAAAAAATACGGCTATCAGGTGGCCGGCCTGCCAACCCCGTATTTCGGCACCACGCAGGTGGTCTGGATGGAAAAGAATCTGGATTAAACCTCAGCCGCCGGATGACTGCGCCGGGCACGGTGAAAGATCAGCCCAATCAGGCCGCTGATCGGCGCCAGCAGCCAGTTGATCATCGCATTGATCAGGCCGAACCCCTGACTGAGCCAGACCAGCAGGGGACGCAGAACCACTTGCAGGAAGTGGAAACGGTCATACGCCAGGGCAATCAAAATGGTCGCCGCCGAGATGCCAAATCGCGCCCAGTCCGAAAATTCCATGACCCCCATTTCTTCCAGTACCAGCTCCACGCCGATGTTCAGCACCAGCACATAGGCGGCGGATTTCAGCACCGGAAAACGCAGCACCACACTGCTGAAAATGCCGGCCGCAAAACGCATCACCAAAATACCGATGAAAACACCCAGCATCACCACCCACAGTTGATCGGACAGCGACACGGCCGCGACCACATTATCCAGACTGAAAGCCAGATCCATCAATTCCACATTCAAAACCGTAATCCAGAAGCCGGTCTGTTTGACTTTGCGCAGCCCGTCCTCATCGCTTTCCTGGTGATGCCCGGCGCCCAAATCATCCAGCGCCAGGCGGATGAGGTAAGCCGCGCCAATCAGTTTGAGCCACGGGTTGCGGATGATGTAACTGGCTGCCAGAAGCATCAGCCCGCGCCCGATGTACGCCCCCAGCAGACCGGCGCGCAGCGCGCCTTCACGCTGGTGGCCGAGCGGTTTTTCCAAAATTTTTCCCAGCCAGTGCAGGGCTTTCGGCCAGGGGATGGGCTGATCGTGCGGCAGGACCGAAACCATGGCCCCCAGCACAGCCGCGTTGTCAATGGAGAGGATACCCTCCAGAAAGATCAACTGCAAAATGATGACGACAAACGAAAAATCCACAGATTTGCTCCTCGCCTTGCGCCAGAGTCCAGGGCAAAAATCCCATTATCGAAGGGTAAGGTCAGGTGAATTCCGGTGGCGGTGGAGGGAAGGGGTCAATCCCACTCACAGGATTGTTTGGCTCAAACCCGAATTCATGTCAAACTTCAATGCGGGGTAAGTCCATTCACCAGTCTCATTTGGGGTTTTTGCTCGCTCAAAAGGACGTGAACCCAACAATGGCACTCCGAGCGAAGTGATACCCACCACTGCTGATTAATTGCCCCCTCCTGCGCCTCCCCCAATATCGCTTTTGCGATATTGGGGGAGGTAGGTGGGGGTCAATTCGCTTCTATATGGGTTTTGCGCTTATCCCGAACCGCGTTAAAAAATCATCTGTTAAATTTCAAAGAGAGGGGGATTTTGCCGGTGTTTTTGTTATACCACCAATCCCGCCGAAAAGCGCAAAATTAAGCGGTTTGTCGCCCGCCTTCGGGACAAATTTCATTCTGACTGCGGCTGATTTTCGACCAGTTTGCCCAAAAAATAAGGCAGCATCCGCCGCCACCACGGCCAGTCGTGGTTGACATCCTGTCCCCACAGGTCAATCCAGACCGGGATGCCTTTGGCCTCCAGAATACCGCGCAGTACGGCCAGTTCAGCGTTCATCTCTTCCTCCCAGGCGCCCTGTCCGGCGCACAGGATGATCTGGCTGCGGCGGTACTTTTCCAGATACCATTCGTCCGTCAGGTTGGGCAGGTACAGTAACGGAGAGTTGAAATAAACCCGTTCATCCACATAATCGCCAACAAACAGGCGCAGGCTGAACACCCCGCTCAGGCTGATGACGCTGTCGAACACGTCCGGATGGCGGAAAAAGAAGTTGGCGGAATGATAACCGCCCATGCTGCAGCCGGTAGTCAGCAGCAGGGTATCTTCCCCGCAGCGCTGGCGGATGAACGGCACCACCTCGTGGATGATGTAGCGGTCGTAATCCTCATGCCGCCAGCCGCGGTCATAGGGATGAACGTTCCAGTTGCACCAGGCCTGGTTGTCCACACTGTCCACTGTGAAGAACTGAAACAGACCCTGTTCGATGAACCATGCGGCAGCCCCGATCATGCCAAAGTCCTCAAACTCGTAAAACCGCCCGCCCATGGCGGGAAAGACCAGCACCGGTTTGCCGGCATGACCATAAACCTTAAATTCCATGTCCTGATGCAGGTGTTCACTCCAGTAGCGGTGATATTCGATATTCATGGGAATTCCTCAGGCCGGTTCGATGATGAAACTGGCAATCTCGACCACTTCTTCTTCATAAGGCGAGCGGACGATGAAGCCGTAATCGCCGATGGCAGCCGCAAAGGCGCCGTCAATCACGCCGTGGTAAACCGTCTGCTGCGGAAAAGCCGAGAGAATTTCCTGCACCGAACGGCGGTAGGTGATGGCGTTGCGTCTGCCCACATAGGCGCAGGCGTACGGGCGGGTTACCTGCGCGTCAAAGCGGTTGTTGACGACCACATTGGCATATTCGTAAAACACATCAATGTCGTTGGCGAAGTTGAACATATCGGTGGTCAGGCCGCCCGGCGGGCGCATGTTGACTTCCAGCGGGCGCAGTCCGCCATCCGGTGTGCGGAAGAACTCAAAGTGGAAAAAGCGTTCCTGGAGGCGGTAAACGGAAACGATTTTACGTCCGGCGGCTTCCACATCCGGCTCAATCTGGCGGGTGATCAGATACCAGAAACTGGTCTGGTTGTTGACGATATCCATGACGCTGCCGTAGCGCATGGAGGAGCTAAAGACGATTTTACCGTTCTGATTGGTCAAACCGTCGAAGGTGACAATTTCACCCTCAATTTGTTCTTCCAGCAGGTATTCGACCAGCGGTTTGCGGGCGAAGAAGTCCTCCAAATCGCGGCGGCTTTGCAGGCGGTAGGTCTGAAACGCGCCGACCCCAATATCCGGTTTGGCAATCAGCGGAAAGCCCAGTTCATCGGCCAGGGCGTGCGCTTCCTGAAGGGTATGGCAAACCCGCCCGCGAATGGGCTGCAAACCGGCTTTGGCGAACATCTTTTTCATTTCGGACTTGCGTTTGATGGCGGGTATCTGTTCACTGTGCAGGCCGCGGATGTTGAAGTCGGTGCGCAGGCGGGCGTCCGATTCCAGCCAGAATTCATTGTGCGATTCGAGCCGGTCAATTTTGCCGTAGCGGTAGGTGAAGTAGCCCACCGCGCGGATCAGCTGGTCGTAATCCTGTGCGTTCCAAACGTGGTAATACTCGCTCAACGCGCTGCGCACCTCAGGGCGCAGCGCGTCCCACGGCGAATCGCCCAGCCCCAGCACATTTACCCCAAAACGACGCAGGTTGACCCAGAAAGGCAGGTAGTTGGGCGGATAATGCGGAGAAAAAGCAATGAAGTTCACGGCAGCTCCAAAAAAACTTAAAGGGATAATAGGACATTTTAAGGAAAAAAGATTGAAATTTCAAGCGTTTTTCACGGTTTGGGCATGGCTTTCTCAAAGTCGAGAACTGTCAAACAGCAGCCGGCCGGCGCTGACCGATGTCTATTCGGAATAATCCACTGATACGTCAAATCGAGCGATTTTGCCCCCTCCTGCGCCTCCCCCAATATCGCGAAAGCGATATTGGGGGAGGTGGGTGGGGGTCGTTTCGCCACAATTCGAGTTTCGATACAAAGTTTTAGGATTGTCAAGGAACTTTGAGAAAGCCATTACGGTTTGGGTTCAACGGAATTTAAGAGCAATTTCCTGCCATTTGTCTGAATTAAGACAACTGAAATGTCTGATATTTTTGCATATAATAAGCAGCAAGCTGTCCCCTTCTCATCAAAAATGGTTTTCTCCCAAACTTTTATCCCCTGAGGTGTCCAACATGCTTTATCTTTGGATTGTTTCTCTCCTGTGGGCGTTCTCCTTCGGTTTGATTAAAGGTCAATTGACCGGTTTGGATGCCAGTTTTGTGGCGTTTGCCCGCCTGCTGCTGGCCGGGCTGGCATTTCTGCCGTTTCTGCGCCTGCGCGGGGTTGACCGCCGGCTGGCCGTGCGGCTGGCGCTGATTGGCGCGGTGCAGTATGGATTGATGTATGTGACCTACATCTATTCGTTTCGTTTTCTCAAAGCCTATGAGGTAGCCCTGTTTACCATTTTTACGCCGTTGTATGTTACCCTGATCAACGACGCTTATCACCGCCGTTTGAACTGGTTCAGTTTGCTGGCTACCGTTTTGGCGGTGGCAGGGACGGCCATCGTCCAGCAGGCCAACCTGCTCAGCCCCGACCTGACGCGCGGTTTTCTGATTGTGCAGATCAGCAACCTGTGCTTTGCGCTGGGGCAGGTGGCCTACCGCGAGGTGATGCGTCCTCACTCTCAAATCAGGGATGGGCAGATTTTTGGGCTGCTTTACTTTGGCGGCACGCTGGCAGCCGGTTTACCCGCCTTGTTCACCACCCCGTGGGACAGCCTCACCCTGCTGCCCAATCAGGCGCTGACGCTGCTGTATCTGGGGGTAGTCGCTTCGGCGGTGGGTTTCTTCCTGTGGAATGTTGGGGCGCGTAAGGTCAACGCCGGCACGCTGGCAATTTTCAACGACCTGAAAATTCCGCTGGCGGTGGCGGTTTCACTGGTCTTCTTCGGCGAGCAGGCCGACCTGCCGCGCCTGCTGATTGGCGGGGCGGTGGTGCTGGCGGCGCTGGCGCTGAACGAGTGGAATGTGCGGCGGCGCAGCAACCCGCCTCAACTGGCAGCCTCAACCGACTGATTTAATATTAACTTCGGTCTGGAATAAATCATAAACCCATCCATCTTGAGCATTTTCGACCGCGCCTGCGCCTCCCCCAAAATCGCCTCAGCGATTTTGGGGGAGGTATGGAGGGCTCATTGTATTCCTTCTCGGTTTTTGCATCGAAAACCAGTTCGGGTTAAATTAATTTGAATTTGAAAACCCGGCTCGTTTTATGCTATGATTACAAAAACAGGCCTTGCCGGGAGGGGGTAACCTGCCGGTAAAGGTTTACCTGTTTATGGAGGTTGTCCGCGGATGAGCCTGTCTGTGCCTTTTCGTCCCATTCTTTTGGTGGAAGATAATCCCATGGATTTGGATCTGACCCGGCGGGCTTTCAGCCGCCGCCGGGTGGTCAACCCTTTTGAGTTTGCCCGCGACGGCGAGGAAGCCATTGACTGGATACGCCGCTGGGATGAGGGTTCACCCCTGCCGGTGGTCATCTTACTCGATCTGAAACTGCCGAGGGTGGACGGGCTGGAGGTGCTGCGCCGCTACAAGGAGCACCCGCATTACCGCTCCATCCCGGTGGTGGTGCTGACCACCTCCTCTGAAGACCGGGATATCGAAACCGCCTACCAGTTGGGTGCCAATTCCTACATCGTCAAGCCGGTGGAATTCGAAAAGTTTGTTGAAGTGGCTGCCCAGATTGAAGTGTACTGGACGCTGCTCAACCAGCCGCCGTCCCTCCACTTTTCGTAAGGTAGAGCATGGACGACCCTGCCACTTCTCCCCACGAACCCCTGCAAGTGCTGTATGTGGAGGATAATCCGCAGGATGCCGATTTGACCGCCCGCGCGCTGCGGAAACTGGCTGCCCACATTCGGATGAGCACGGTTGCTACCCAAAAGCAGGCGCTGGAATTGCTTTATGAACAACGGCAGCCCTTTCAGGTGGTGCTGATTGACCGAAATTTGGGAGATGGCGACGGACTTTCGCTGCTGGTCAAACTGCGCAGCCTCAATCTGCCGGTGGCAGTGGTCATGGTGACCGGCAGCGGGGATGAAGAAACCGTCATCGCGGCGCTGAAATCCGGGGCCGATGATTACATCATCAAACGTGATGATTATCTGGAGCGCCTGCCTTCCGTCATCGAAAGCGCATGGCAGCATTACCGCCAGCAGGTCATCCGTTACAACCGCCCGTTGCGCGTGCTGTATGTCGAGCATCAGCCGGCCGACATTGACCTGACCCGCCGCTATCTGGAAAAACACGCTCCTTACATCACCCTGGAGGTGGTGACGACTGCTCAACAGGCTTTGCGCACCTTGACCGAAGAAAGCCGGCCGGCTGAGGTGGATGTGCTGCTGATGGATTACAACCTGCCGGGCGGGATGAATGCGCTGGAATTGATCAAGGAAATCCGTGAGGTTCATCGCCTCTCCGTTCCCATCGTACTGGTAACCGGCCAGGGAGATGAAATGATTGCCCTGCAAGCCCTGCGGCTGGGCGCGCAGGATTACATTCCCAAAACCGATCACTATCTGGCGCGCCTGCCCTATGCTCTGGCCGATGCCTATCACCGCGCCCGTCTGGAACAGGAACATGACGCCCTGCGCCGCAGTGAGGAGCGCTTTCGGGCGCTGTTTATGGACTCGCCGGTTGCTATGCTGGAACAGGATTTTTCGCAGGTCAAGCGGGAACTGCTCGCATTGAAGCAAAGCGGGATACCCGATCTGGAAACCTACCTGCTCGATAACCCGCAGGTGGTGTTGGATCTGTTTGACAAATCGTACGTACTCTTTTTGAACCGCGCTGCCCGGCGTCTGTATCAGGTGGAGGGTAAAGCCCTGCCGCGGTCTTTGGGGGAATTGCTGAACGGGTGGGCTCAATGGCGTCACTTTGTGAACGAACTGCTGCAGATTGCCAGCGGGCAGGCGCATTTTCAACGGGAAACGGAAGATATTCTGCCGGACGGGCGAAAAATTGCTGTCAACCTGCACTGGAACGCCCTGGCCGGCTATGAAGAAACGCTGGAACGGGTGATTGTCGCTATCGAAGACATTACCGAACGGAAACAATCGGCCGAACGCATCGAACGTCAGCTGCATCAGCTGGAAGCCCTGCGCAAAATGGATGATGCCATCAGTTCAAATCTGAATTTGAATGAAACCCTGCAGGTGCTCATTGATCAAATGCGCAGCCAGCTGAATCTGGAAGCGCTGGCGGTGCTGCTCTATGACCCGGCTGACGGTTCGCTGACCTATACCGCCGGTGAGGGCAATGGGCTTCCCATCCCGCTTGGTTTGCGTTTTCATGCCGGCCAAAGCCTTGCCGGTCAATTGCTGCAAGAAAACCGCGGCCTTTTCCTGTGCGAGATCAGCGAGGATTGCAATTGCTTCGCGCCGCAGGTGTGCGAATTCAGCCGGCAGCTGCGCCAGGCCGGCTTTCAAACCGTTATGGTTATTCCGCTGATCACCAAAACCAACCCTCAGGGCGTCATTGAAATTTACCTGCGTGCCAGCCCGCCGGTGGATAGGGAATGGCAGCGTTTCCTGGAAATGCTGGCGGGGCAGGCGGCCATCGCCATTGAAAATGCGCGGCTGTATGAAGACGCGCGGCGCTCGAATCAGGAGTTGCTGCAGGCCTACGATGCCACCATTGAAGGCTGGACGCGCGCGATTGACCTGCGCGATAAGGAAACCGAGGGGCACACTCAGCGGGTGGTGGAACTGGTCTTGCGCCTGGGCCGTCAGGCCGGCATGAGCGAAGAACTGCTGGTTCACGTGCGGCGCGGCGCACTGCTGCACGATATCGGCAAACTGGGCATTCCGGATGCCATTCTGCTCAAGCCCGGTCCGCTGACGGAGGAAGAATGGGTGATTATGCGCCGCCATCCGCTGTATGCTTATGAGATGCTTTCGCCGATCGAATATCTGCGCCCGGCGCTGGACATTCCCTATTGTCACCATGAAAAGTGGGACGGCACGGGCTACCCGCGCGGTTTGAAAGGCGAGCAAATTCCGCTGGCGGCGCGCATCTTTGCGGTGGTGGACGTGTGGGATGCGCTGACCTCCGACCGGCCTTACCGCCCGGCATGGTCAAAAGAAGAGGCGCTGGCTTACCTGAAAGAACAACAAGGCAAACATTTTGACCCGCAGGCGGTCAAGTTGTTCCTGAAAGAAATGGGGTTGGAGGATACGCCGGGGGGATGACAGGCGCTGATTCATCCCCATAGAAGTACGGGCTGCTTTCTGGCGCAGGCGGATTACAGGAAAGCGCCCAATAAAAACACAATGATTAAACCCAAAATCATCCATCCCAATTTGGTTGAGTAGTTGTGGGGTTCAATTTGCCCGTTTCGATCCATGGATTGGATGAGGGGGAATAACCGCCAGTAAAAGGACACCGTCCCGATTGCCAGGGCAAGCAAACTGAAGCGCTGGAGGGTGGCATCTCCAAACAGGACGATCACAACCAGGAGGAGCAGGAAAATTAACTTTGCGCCGGCCACCCAGTAAACCAGGTATTTGACAAAATCATGAATTTCGGGGAACTGTTTGGATTTTTCCCACGCGGAAAATACACCCACTGCATTGGCTCTTTTTGATCCGGGCGCAAAATACAATGCCAGCACATTGGATGTTTCCAGGAAGATAAAGGCAAAAAGGACGATTTTGATAATCATAAGAGTGTCTCTCAGTGGTCTGAAAACAGTTGGTTGAAAACCGAAACAACACACTGCCGGGCAAAGTAAAAATTCACGGACGGATTTCTCTTGAATGTCGGTCAGGGATAAATGTTTTTTAAGACCGGGAATGGGGGGTGATTTGCGCAAATGGCAGGCTTTGCACTTATCCCGGATTTGCGATCTTAAAGTACGTCAATTCGGGATAAATCTTTTTCACATCAACTTTCGAATTTTCGGCCCCCTCCCGCCTCCCCCAAAATCGCCCTTGCGATTTTGGGGGAGGTGCAGGTGGGGGTAATTGGTATTGGATGTAAGGTTTTGATCTTATCCCGAGCTCTCGTTAAAGTTATTGGATCACTTTCGAGAATCTCTCAATTCGGCTGATCCGATCCGGCAGGAAGGTCAGGCCGGTTTTTTCCTGGCCCGTTTGATGATATTCTGGGATGCGTACCAACCGGTCAGCATTGCGATTGGCACTCCAGCCGGGGAATACACCCATTGGCCGGCCTGATAAACATTCGGTATGGGGGTCAGGACAGATTTTGGAATGTCTTTCAAGGTGTGGATCACCGGCGGGGGGTTTTCAAACGACCAGCCGGTAATCGCTCCCTCAGAGCTGCCGGATACTTTCTGAATGGTCAATGGGGTGGCAGAAAACCTGAAAAGGATGTCTTCCTGCAGGTTCTTGAAAATCGATTCCGAGAGAATGCGGATGACGGTGGTTTCACAAAATTCTTTGAATTCATCGTACCAGCCGGCTTTCTCGACCTTTTCCAGAATTGGATAATCAAACAGGCAGCTCACCATCAAACCGGTTTTTCCCTCCGGCGAAAGGGTCGGATCGCGCAAGGCGGGAATGGAAATTTCGTAGGTATTTAATTCGAGAAACCTTTCCAGCCAGTCCAGAATTTCGCTTTTCGAGAATTGATCGAAATTTTCAATCAGACGAATCCTTTCTGCGTGGTTCGTCTGGCCAAGTCCCTTTCTGGAAGGGGTGTAGAACAAATGCTCCCCGCTATTCTGGCGGAAATAGGCAGGCGGGCGGTTTACACCGAGGTAAAGGATGAAAACGGATTCAGCCCCTTTGGAGGATCGTTTGCGCTCCGATTCGCTTTTGATTCTGGCAGCCGTGTCTGCCTCCAAACCGGTCACCTTCAGACTGCGATACAGGGTTTTTAAGTCCGCTGCCCAGATCAAATAATCATAGGGATATGCCTGTCCGTCTGAGTCAACTGCTTTGCATTCGGATGGGACAATTTCAACAATATTCTTATTCAGTTCAATTTTCCCGCCCCATCCAAGGAATTTTTCTTTTATGAGTTTGCTTAACGCTCCAGTTCCGCCCTTTGGGTAGAAATAATCGAGATAGACATAAAAGTACCCTAAGGCGAAATGAGTCGGGGTTTTCCTGAAAAAGTGCTGGATGATGATGTCAATCAAAGATTGATTCGTGGTCAGTCTTTTGAGAAAATCCTCCATGGGCATGTTATATTGGTTTAATTTCCTTAACGCATGGAGAAACTTAAACGTCCATGGAATCAGTTTTTTGAAGATGAAGGTCTTGTCTTTGGTCAGGTCGGTGAAATTTGGGTTGTCAAATTCGTAAAGCACGCGGGTATATTCAGAGATTTGCGAAATGGCAGTGATGATTTGCTGGATTTCCGCCTCGTTTTCAGGGTAAAGTTGAACCAGTATGCGCTGATATTCCCGTAAATCATCCATCGAACGAATCTTGATGAGATGATCTTCAATTCCAATGGAAATCACATTCTCAAATAAATCCCATTGAATCCCCAAATGACCCAACATGGGTTTGATAATTCCGGAATTGATAAAAGCTCTCGGCCCGGTGTCAAAAAAGAAGCCGTTGTTTTCAAAAGTGCTGACCAAGCCCCCAACCCGGTCATTCTTATCTACCAACAACACCTCAAACCCTTCTCGCGCCAAATACGCGGCTGCGGTTAAACCCGCCATGCCCGCACCAACCACAACGACTCTTTTCCTTTCACTTTTCATAAATCCCTCCCAGATTCATGCTGATTTCCCATAATCTCAAGGCGGCATTTTTATCCAATGCCGGCGGGGCAGGTTCTTCCAGCGTGGTGAGGTTAAAGAATTTTCCCGAAATGTTGTCCAGTTCCGATGAAACTCCCAAATAATAGAGCGCTTCGGCTGCAATTTCGATTGGGCGGGCAAACGGATCAATCAAAATGCTTTTCAGTATTTTATAAAGCCGTCCATTATATTGACCACTGTTCGTTTTTACATTGCCGGGGTGCATGGCGTTGATGGTGATCCCGCTGCCCTGAAGATGTTCATTAAATATTATCATCGAAAGTAATTGCGCCAGTTTTGCCGCGCCGTAACTTTTCAGGCCGGAATAGCGCCGCTTTTCCCAAAACAAATCATCAAAATTGAGCCCTGCGACCGCAAACCGGTAGGCTTCGGAATTGACATAAAGGATTCGCCCCCGCTGTTGGGTTTTCAGCTTTTCCAGCAGGTAGCAGTTCAAAATAAAGGTGCTGAGGTAATTTACCTGAAACACGGCTTCGAGATGATCTTCCGTGAAGGTTCGTCTGGTCAGATAGATGCCGGCATTATGGATTAAAACATCAATATTTCTTTCAAGTTCGGCCAGAAATTTTGCTGCCGAATGAATGTCGGATAATTTCGAGAAATCGGCTATGAAATCAGTGCAAGTGACATTAAATTCACAGTTCAATTCATCACAGATTTCCCGTGATTTCTTTTCATTGCGGTTGATCAATAACAAATCTGCCCCATGAGAGGCGTATTTTCTGGCGGCGGCATATCCGATCCCTGAAGTTGCTCCTGTAATCACCACCAAACGATGCGGAAAATCCTCGCTGCAAATTTTCGGGTCTAAATTCAGATTGTGGATCATGGCAAAGACATTAGACCATTTGTATTCGCTCCGGTATGGATTCATCCCGCCTCCCGTCAGTTTATCCTTCTTCCCAGTAAAGTGATTCACATTAAAAAATGAGTGAGCCAGAAGTGTCCTGAACCGGCGCTCAGGCCAGAGCAGGAAACCGGAATGCCTCACCGAAGATATTATAACTTCGTTTAACGGGAGTTCGGGAAAAGACATTCAAACGGCTTTTTGAGAGCTGTCATGGCAATCGAGGGCGGGGGCAATTGATGGGCACGGTTGCAGTGTGGCTTTGCTCGGAGTAACATGGCTTTACATAAAAAAGACTTATCTCCAAGACGCAAAGACACAAAGGATACTCTTTTTTTCCTTCTCTGCGTCTTTGCGCCTTTGCGTTGAATGGCATTGCATGCACAAAGCGGCTAAGACGAACACAGCAGCCTGTCCTTTTGAGCGAGCGCAGCGAGCGTGGCAATTTTATGTGTGACCCGCGCCGGAGGGGCAAAATCGCTCAATTTGACGCATCAGTGGATGATTCCGAACAGACATCGGTCAGCGCCCGCCGGCTGCCGTTTATCCGTTTTCGACTTCGAGAAAGCCATATTAACGTCAATTCGGGATAAATCATTTTTACATCAACTTTTGAATTTTCGTCCCCCTCCCGCCTCCCCCAAAATCGCCCTTGCGATTTTGGGGGAGGCGCAGGTGGGGGTAATCATCACTGCATGCCAGGTTTTGATCTTATCCCGAACTCACGTATATTAGGTTGATAAAAAGGTCTTGACAAACCGGCAATCCGTTCTATAATCAAGGGCGATAATTAAGATGATATTGATAAATATTTGGAGTTGCACCATGTTTACTTGCGCGTGTCTGAGGCGGGGCTGATGTCAGCCGCTGCCTGAGACGAAACCGGAAAGTTTTTCGCCAGCAGAACCAGACAGTGGCAGTCAGTCCCGCATGATCCCCCCTCATGTGTGCGGATTGCTCCGCTGTCTTTTGTTTTTCTGCTGGTTTTTATTTTTTTGAACAGGCTTGAAAATATCATCATGATCCAGGAGAGAACCATGAAAATCGCCAACGATGTCACGGAACTGATCGGCAATACGCCGCTGGTACGACTGAACCGCATCACCGAAGGGGCGGTTGCCACTGTTGTTGCCAAACTGGAATACTACAACCCGGCACACAGCGTGAAAGACCGGATTGGGGTTTCCATGATCACCGCCGCTGAAAAGGCCGGTCTGATCAATAAAGACACCATCATTCTGGAGCCGACCAGCGGCAACACCGGCATTGCGCTGGCGTTTGTCTGCGCGGCGCGCGGCTACAAATGCACGCTGGTGATGCCCGAAACGATGAGCAAAGAACGCCGCATGTTACTGCGCGCCTACGGCGCGGAGCTGATTCTTACCCCCGGCAGTGAGGGCATGGCCGGCGCCATCCGCAAAGCCGAAGAACTGGCCGCCAGCGACCCGCGCTACTTCATTCCACAGCAGTTCAAAAACCCCGCCAACCCCGAAATTCACCGCCGCACCACCGCCGAAGAAATCTGGCGAGATACCGACGGGCAGGTGGATTTTCTGGTGGCCGGGGTGGGTACCGGCGGGACGATTACCGGGGTGAGTGAAGTCATCAAAGCCCGCAAACCCTCCTTTAAAGCGGTAGCGGTTGAACCGGATGCCTCACCGGTGCTTTCCGGCGGGCAGAAAGGCCCGCATCCCATTCAGGGCATTGGTGCCGGTTTCATCCCGGATGTGTTGAATACGCAGATTTACGATGAGGTAATTCGTGTCAAGAATGAGGATGCCTTCCGCACGGCGCGCCAGATGGCGGCCTGCGAGGGCCTGCTGGTGGGGATTTCCTCCGGGGCGGCAACCTGGGCGGCTTTGCAGGTCGCCCGCCGTCCCGAAAATGCCGGCAAATTAATTGTGGTGATCATTCCGTCATTCGGTGAGCGCTACCTGAGCACGGCGCTGTTTGCCGACCTGGCGGATTGACGCAGGAAAGGTAAGACGATGTTCAACTGGATCCGAACCATGCAAAATGATATTCGCAGCGCGCTGGAGCGCGACCCGGCAGCGCGCAACGGGCTGGAGATTATTCTGGCCTATCCCGGCATTCATGCCCTCTGGCTGCACCGCATTGCTCATTTTCTATGGAAGCGCGACTTCAAACTGACCGCCCGCTGGTTATCGCACCTCAACCGTTTCCTGACCGGCATCGAAATTCACCCCGGCGCGAAAATCGGCAAGCGCCTGTTCATTGACCACGGCATGGGGGTGGTGATCGGCGAAACGGCCGAAATTGGCAACAATGTTACCCTTTATCACGGGGTAACCCTGGGCGGGGTCAGCCTCGAAAAGGGCAAACGTCATCCTACCATCGAAGACGATGTGGTGATTGGGGCGGGCGCCAAGGTGCTGGGCAACATCACCGTAGGACGCGGTAGCCGGATTGGCGCTAATGCGGTCGTCATCCACTCGGTACCACCCAACTCGGTGGTGGTGGGTGTGCCCGGACAGGTGGTGGTGCGCAGCAAGCCGGTTGAGGGCGGGCCAGACCTGCACCACGATCAACTGCCGGATGCCATCGGCAAGTCGCTGGCTTCGGTGATGGCGCGCATCGAAGCGCTGGAACGACAGCTGCACACGCATGCCCTGGAAGCCAACGGCGGCAACGGCAAACCGTCCGGCAAAGACGATGACCGCGTGCTGGTCAATCCGCCGCTGGTGCATCCGCCGGAGGACGGCATCTGGCGCGGCGAAGACTTTTCGATTTGATTATTTTCTGCGGAAGGCGGCAAACAGCACAAAAATCAAACCGGCGCCGCTGATCAGAATCAGCCCAATGCCCAGGGTTTCCTGATTCATCCATGCCGGCGGCTGCCAGTCAATCAGCGGCGCCGGCGTTGCGGTGAGTGTGGGTGTCACCGTAAAGGTCAGCGTGGGTGTGACCGGTGTTGGGGTGCGTGACGGCGTACGGGTTGGAGGAATCGGCGACAGGCTTGGGGTGGGTGAAATGGTTGGCGTTGAGGAGGGGCGCACCACCAGCGTTTCGCCGACGAGTAAAACCGCATCCGCTCCCAGCCCGTTCCATTCCAGAATCTGGGCAATGGTTACACCGTAAGCAATGGCAATGCTCCATAAGGACTGTCCGCTTTCGACCTTGTGGATGACGGAACCATCCGGGTTGGGGGTGGCGGTCACCACCGGCTGAATGACGGGCAGGGTTGTGCCGATCTGTAAGGGGTCGGCGGCGCGCTGGTTGTCTGGCGGGGCAATCCCATAGGGGATGCTGCCGGCTGCTGCCTGAACCGGATGCAGCGGCTGCCATCCACCACTACTGATGGATAGAAGCAGACAATACCCAAGTGTGATTCCGATAAAAAACCGGCGCATTGCAAGTAATTAACGTGAGTTCGGGATAAGATCAAAACATGGCATACAGTGAGGATTACCCCCACCTGCACCTCCCCCAAAATCGCCCCTGCGATTTTGGGGGAGGCGGGAGGGGGACGAAAATTCGAAAAAAGTTGATGTAAAAATGATTTATCCCGAATTGACGTTAATTATACTCAATGCGCTGGTTTTTTCGGTTTTGAATTTTCAGCAGGCGGGTCGGAAAGGAAGCCGCAGGTTACGAGAGCAGTCGTTCACCGTCTCCGCGTCCCATAGTTTCGGCAATTACCAGAAAATCATTGGCAGAGATCATACCGATGACCGTGCCTTGCTCATCCACCACCGGCAGGTGATGAATGCGTTTTTCTTTCATCACGCGGGCGCATTCGGCAATGGTCATTTCCGGTGAAATGGTGATGAGCGGCGAGCTCATAATTTCTTTGACTTTGACTTTGGAGGGGTCTTTGCCCTGCGCGACGATTTTGTCGCAGACATCAATCGAGGTGACGATGCCGTATTCGGGGCTTTCCTCCGTTTTCTTGACAATCAAACTGTTGATATAGCGCCGGCGCATGGTGCTGAGCGCATCCAGCACCGGACTTTCCGGATCAACGAAGACCACCAGATCGTTCATCCAGGCGCGTACGGTATTTTGCATGTTCAAATTCTCCTTTACAGGGATAGGTAAGGTGTGAATGAAGGATAGTTTGCGCTGAGGGCCGAACTGGAAACCAGCCTGAATCAAGTATAGCAAAAAGCAACGGCTTGGCAAGCCACAAGCGGAGTTAACTCAAATCCGGAAAATGCCAGGCTCGCAGTCCGTCCAGCGCCGAATGAGCGGTCAAGTCGAGCTGCACGGGCGTTACCGAAACATAATTGCCGGCCAGCGCGCCAATATCGGTGCCTTCTTCCGGCAAACCGGTCGGTTCATCGCCGCCAATCCAGTAGTAAGGCTTGCCGCGCGGGTCTTCGCGGCGAATTAACTCATCGCGGTAAATGCGCAATCCCAGGCGGGTGACCATCCAGCCGCGGATGGCGCTGAGCGGCTGATTGGGGATGTTGACATTCAGCAGCACATGCGGCGGCAGGCCGTTTTCAATGACCAGCGGCAGCAGCCGGGCAGCCACCGCTGCAGCGGTTTCGTAATGCAAGGTGTGATTGTTTTCCTCGTTGCGATCCAGCGAGAAAGCCAGCGAAGGCAGCCCCCAGATTGCGCCTTCCATGGCGGCGGTGACCGTACCGGAGTAGGTCACATCATGCCCGACATTGGCATTCGGGTTGATGCCGGAAACGACCAGATCAATCGGCTCGGGCAGAATGCCCAGCACTGCCAGGGCAACACAGTCAGAAGGTGCGCCATCGCTGGCGAGGGCCGGGCTGCCATCCGCCAGCTGCACCTCTTTTACCCGCAGGGGGCGGTGCAGGGTCTTGACATGCCCGGAAGCCGACCAGTTGCGGTCGGGAGCCAGCACGCTGACTTTGCCGAAGGGGCGCACGGCTTGCGCCAATGCCAGCAGTCCCGGCGCAAACACGCCGTCATCGTTGGTGACCAGAATATGCATAAACCTGCCTCGATTCAGATTTCTTCTAAAATATCCATTTCAATTTTCAGGCGCCGAGCCAGCGCCCCTTTTTCGGGGGCGGGTAAAATGGCGGCATGGGCAGCCGCCAGCACACGCTCCTGCAGTTGCAGCCGGGTGAGCCCGAGTTCCTCGCAGGCTGCCCGGTATTCATCACTGAGCCGGATGTTGGAGATACCCGGGTCATCGCTGTTGATGGTGACATTCAAGCCGGCTTCGATCATGCGCGGCAGGGGGTGGTGTTTGAGGGAAGGCACAACCCCGGTCTGGACGTTGCTGGTGATGCACACCTCAAAAGCGGTTCCCCGCTCGGCTGCCATGCGCACCACCGCCCCGTCTTCCAGCACGCGCACACCGTGCCCGATGCGGTCTGCCTCAAATTCTTGAATGGCCTGACGCACGTTCTCCGCCCCGCCCCACTCGCCGGCATGCACCGAAAGCGCCAATCCCTCGCGGCGCGCCTCGCGGAACAGACTCAAAAACGGGTCGGCATTGAATTCGGCTTCGTTTCCTGCCAGGTCAATGCCGGCTACCCCATACTGGCGAAACTCCACCGCCAGAGCAATCACTTCTTCGGCCAGTTCAACCGGCTCGTGCCGGTTCATGGAAACCAGTAGCTGCACCGGCAGGTTGAAATCGCGGCTGGCCTGTTGAACCGCCGTACATACCCACGCCATCACCTCACGCAGTGCAAATCCACGCTGGCGGCTGAGCGCCACCGGCGTAAAACGCAATTCCATGTAGCGTACCTGATCGCGAGCCGCATCTTCCACCGCTTCGCGGCTGATGCGCTGGATGATTTCCGGCGTGCGGTAGAACAGGCGCAGGGTTTGAAATTTTGCCAGAAAATTCTGGAAGTTGAGTGGTTCATCCGCCTGCATTTGCACCAATCCCGCCAGTCCGGCATCTTGCGGCAGGGGCATTTGCTGCTGGCGGGCAATTTCCCGCAGGGTGGAAAGCCGCAGAGAGCCTTCCAGATGGCGGTGCAGTTCCACCTTGGGCATACTTTCGTAGTAGGTTGCTTGTGGGGCGGCTGCGTACCAGCCCATCCTTCACCCTCCTGTCAGACGCGGAGATTTTTCCCCGATTGCGACAATTCTATCATAAATCGGTTTTCTGCCGGATGAAAAAAGCCGCCGGAAGGGCGGCTGTTGGTCTTTTGTAAACTGCGGTCTGGTTTATGCCATCTGCTTGAGCATGTGCAGTTCGCGTTCTACGGCTTCCATTTCGGCTTTCAAATCGCGCAGGTATTGTTCGAGCCGTTCGATGTAATCATCGCGGGTCAAGGCGATCATATCGCCGTGCTCGGTGCTGCAACCGCAGTTACCGCCGCATCCACAGGTATCTTGATGTCCGGACATGGTGATTCTCCTTCTGGCAAAATTGGGACAGGAAACTTAGCCGATAAAATGTACTAAACTAATTCTATGATAATTATCCGATTTGTCAAGATGCTTTGCACAGTTGCCGATGGCTTTCTCAAAGTCGAAAACGGTCAAACAGCAGCCGGCCGACGCTGACCGATGTCTATTCGGAATAATCCACGGATTCGTCCAATCGAGCGATTTGGCCCCCTCCTGCGCCTCCCCCAATATCGCTTCTGCGATATTGGGGGAGGTGGGTGGGGGTTGTTTTGCGGCAATTCAAGGTTCGATACAAAATTTCAGGGTTATCAAGGAACTTTGAGAAAGCCATACACAATTGCCCGTTTGTCTTAATCATGCAGCAGCATTTGATCTACCGCCTGTGCCAGCTGGGCGAGATTGGAAACCTGAAAGATGCGCTGGCAAATGGGCGCGTACTGACGCATGTCCGAATCGCCGCTGCCCCACAACCAGACCGGCTCCGGGTTGAGCCAGATCAGCGTGCGGGCGCGGCGGGCAAATTGCTGCAGCAAATCCACGCGCGGGTTGTTGTAATTGTTGCGCCCGTCGCCGACCACAATCAGCGTGGTGCGCGAATCGAGCGTGTGCAGGTACTCACGCGAGAAGTCCTCCAGCGCGTGTCCCAAATCGGTGTTGTAGTAGCCGGGCGGCATGCGTTCCAGCACCTTTTCAATGGCCTGTTCGGGCGGCAAGTGGGCAAATTCAGGCGAGATGTACGCCAGCCGGTTGATAAAGGTGAAGGCGTAGGTGTGGCTGATCTGATCCTGAATGGCGTACAGCAGGCTGAGCATCAGCTCGGAACAGTAGCGCATGGAGGTGCTGATGTCGCATATCACCACCAGTTTGGGCTTGAGAATATGATCGCGGAAGCGCAGTTCCAGCGGCACATGCCCGTATTTCAGGCTGTTGCGCAGGGTGGCTTTGCTGTCCAGTTGACCGGCCTTGGCGCGGCGCATGCGCAGCGCCAGCCGCGTGCGCAAAGCGGCGGCCAGGCGACGCACCTCGCGCCGCAGTTGCCGCATTTCCTCTGGTGAAATCATCTGAAAAGGACGCTGGAGCAACCCTTCCATTGGCGGCTGGCGCGGGTTTTCGGCCATGCGCTGTAAAATGCTTTCACCGGCTTGCCGGCGGATTTGCTGCTGCCAGGCGTTCAGATTGTTTTGAAGTGCCCGCCGCAGCTCGTCCACTTTGCGGCGGTTGAACCCCATTTCTTCCAGCTTCTTCAACAATTCCTGAATTGCCTGGCGCAGCTCGGGAAACTGCATCCACTGTTCCATCTGGCGGGTCAGCCAGTTCTGGTCGCGCAGGTCGAGCTGCATGTTCTGGTTCATCAGACTGCTCAACTCTGCCAGTTCCTGCGGGCTGAGCGGTTTGCCTTGCAGCAGGTTTTCGATCATTTCCTGCAGGCGCTGGGTGAATTGACGCAGGGCTTCTGCCAGCCGGCGGGCTTCCTGCGGTGTCAGGCTGGCGGCGGCATTCTGCATGGGCGGCGGCTCGTCCGAACGGAAAAACAGCGGAAAGAGGCGGTCGAAAACCGCCAGATCCCGCGCATCTTTAATCAGCGTGGTGCGCAGGGTGAGGCGGAAACGTTCACGATCCTGCACTCCCATGCGTTTGACGGCCAGAAAAGCATCCTCGCTCTCCGCCAGACTGATGCGTACGCCGCTGGCACGCAGGGCTGAGATGAATTGGGCTGTGCGGTGTTCCATGACGGCCTCCGCTCAATTTTGCCAGCGAGGGCGCGGCGGCAGCCGGGTGGGCGGCTGGTCGTCGCCATCCGGGCGGTTGAGCAGCCGGCGCGCCCGCTGTAAATCGGTTTCGTGTTTGAGCAGCACGCTGAGGGTTGCTTCGAGGGTGCGTTCGTCCAGTGCGCTGGCGTTGAGGGAAACCAGCGCTTTGGCCCAGTCCAGCGTTTCGCTGATGCTGGGGGATTTACGCAGGTCCATCGTTCGCAAGCGCTGCACCAGTTCCACGGCGTCGCGCGCCAGACGCGGGGCTAAATCGGGTACTTTCAGGCGCACCACCGAAAGTTCCTGCTCCAGGGTGGGGTAATCAATGAAAAGATACAGGCAGCGGCGTTTGAGCGCTTCGCTTAATTCGCGGGTGTTGTTGCTGGTCAGCAGCACCAGCGGGCGGTGAACGGCCTGCAGTGTGCCGATTTCCGGCACGCTCACCTGAAAATCGCTCAAAATTTCCAGCAAAAAGGCTTCAAATTCGGCATCGGCGCGGTCAATTTCGTCAATCAACAGCACGGTTGGTTTTTCAGAGAGGATGGCTTTCAACAGCGGGCGCGGCAGGAGAAAACGCATCGAGAAGAAAACATCCTCCTCCTGTGCCAGGCGGTCGGCAGCCTCGCGCAGACTGGCGGATTGTGCCAGGACGTCCTGCAATTTATCGCGCAGCAGCTGGGTGTAGAGCATTTGCTTGGCGTATTCCCACTCGTACAGCGCTTTGGTTTCATCCAGCCCTTCGTAACATTGCAGACGAATCAGCTCATAACCGGTAGCGCCGGCGATTGCTTTGGCCAGTTCGGTCTTGCCCACACCGGCGGGGCCCTCCGCCAGCAGCGGCTTGCCGAGCGCCTTACTCAGGTACAGGACGGTGGCAATTTCTTCGCTGGCGATGTATTGCTGGTCGCGCAGGGCTTTTTTGAGTTGGTCGGGGGAATCAAAAGGGTACATGGCGGCACCTGTAAATTATTTGCGTAATTGGGTCAATGATGTCAATATAACATAAATCAGGGCTGCGAGGCTAATTAATGTAACAGATTCACCAGAAAATCACCCCTGCGCAAAGGATTTAATTTACGCCGGTTCGGGATGGGCGCAGAACCCGCGCAGCGAGCGTGGCAATCTCCCGCACAGTCTACCATAAGCAAGAGGGGAGACTCCTCACTGCGTTCGGAGTGACATTAATTCTTGTTTGTATCGCTGCGCGTGGAGGGACGTAAACCTTGGTCATCCTTTTGAGCGAGCGCAGCGAGCGCGGCAATCTTCCGCAGGGCCCCCTCCTGCGCCTCCCCGGCCGAAAATGCTCAAGTGGAGTGGTTCATGGTTTCGCCGAACTGACGTTAAGATGAAGTTAAATCTGAAACCATTGGAAAACAATTCTCGTATTCTTCGTATAATGACTGTGTCCCTCAATTTTTATTCAGGAAGCAAAATATGAACCCGATTTTGCAGGTCAATCAACTGGTCAAACGCTACGGCGACCTGACCGCCGTGAAAGGCATTTCGTTTGAGGTGCAGGAAGGGGAAATTTTCAGCCTGCTTGGCCCAAACGGCGCGGGCAAGACCACCACCATCTCGGTGCTTTCCACCCTCTTTCCGCCCAGCGAGGGAGATGCGCTCATCGCCGGCCATTCGGTGGTGCGCGAACCGTACGCCGTTCGCAGGGTGATCGGCATCGTCCCGCAGGAAATTGCCCTCTATGAGGATCTGACCGCCCGTGAAAATCTCCAGTTTTGGGGGCAGTTATACGGCCTTAGCGGGCGGGAACTGAAAGAACGCTGTGAGGAGGTGCTGGAACAAACCGGCCTGCAGGAAAAAGCCAACCAGCGCGTCAAGACCTTTTCCGGCGGGATGAAGCGCCGTCTGAATATTGGGGTCGGGCTGCTGCACCGCCCGCGTCTGCTGTTCATGGATGAACCGACCGTGGGCATTGACCCGCAGTCCCGCCGCGCCATTCTCGATACGGTCAAAGACCTTAACCGCCAGGCAGGCATGACCATTCTGTACACCACCCACTACATGGAAGAAGCGCAGGAACTTTCCCACCGCGTCGGCATCATTGATCACGGCGAGATGATCGCCATCGGCACGCAGGCCGAACTGGTCAAGAGGATTGGTCAAAGGGAAACCCTTGTCCTGCAGTTTGGCGAAGATCAAAGCGCGGCGGCAATCATCCCTCAACTGGAAGGGATGAGCGGCGTTCAGCAGGTAGTTGCCGAAAATCACAGCCTGCAGGTGCTGGTCAACGATGCCGAGGAAATTTTGCCGGCGGTTATTCAGGTCTGCACGGCCGAAAATCTGAAAGTCCGCACCATTCAGATTCAGGAGCCGAATCTGGAGGCGGTCTTTTTGCAGTTAACCGGGCGCGCGCTGCGCGATTGAGGAGGACGGGATGAGGAAAATCCTGCTGATTGCCGCCAAAGATTTACGGCTGGCCTTCCGCGACCGCGCCGCGATCATCTTGATGCTGGCGGCGCCTTTTTTGCTGACGCTGGGCATGGCGCTGGTCACCGGCCGGCTGACTTCACCGGCCGGGCAGTCCTCCGGGCTGAGCAACATCCCCGTGCTGGTGATCAACCGGGACGGGGAATCGCTGGGTAATGCGCTTGTGGATACGCTTCAGTCCGCTGAACTGGACGAACTGCTGGATGCGCAGGTGGTCGAGGATGAAGAAGCCGCCCGCCGCGCCGTGGATGAGAATCAGGTTGCCGGGCTGGTGATTATCCCGGCCGGCTTTACCCAGAGCGTCATTCCGGCGCAGGCTGTGGTCATTGATATTGCCGCCGAGCCGGTCAAAATCCAGTTTTACGCCAACCCGGCCCGCCCCACCAGTTCTGCCATCATCGAAACCATCCTGCGCGAATTTATCAGCCGCGTGGAAGAGGGACGGGTGATGGGCATGGTATCCGTCTTTCAAATGCTGAGCAGCGGGGCGCTTTCGCCAGCCGAAGCGCAGGCTTACGGCGATGAGATGCGCCAGTTGTTCCAATCGGCATCGGATGAGGAGTTGAGCGCTTTTGAGGAAACCAGCACGCTGAATTTGAAGGTGGTTGGCGCGCCGGAACAGGAGAGCGTCCGCTTCGATGTGATGGCCTACATGGCGCCCGGCATGGCGCTGCTCTTCCTGATGTTCACGGTCACCTACGGTGGGCGCTCATTCCTGGCGGAGCGCCGTCAGCGCACCCTGCAGCGCATGTTGACCACCCCAACCGGTATTGCGCAGGTGCTGGCGGGCAAAATGTTCGGCACCTACCTGAGCGGCGTCCTGCAGCTGGTCGTTCTGATCGGCGGCAGCAGTCTGCTGTTCAACCTGCGCTGGGGCGATTTTTGGGGTGTAGCTGCGCTGATTTTGCTGGCAACCTTTGCCGCAACCGGTTGGGGCATGCTGATCACCGCTTTTGCGCGCACGCCGGGGCAGGTCAGCACCTACGGTTCGGCAATTATGCTGGTGTTCGGCATCATGGGCGGCAGTTTCATTGACCTGAGCATGCTGCCCGCTTTCGTCCGTATCCTCAGCCGAATCACGCCGAACGCGTGGGGATTGGATGGGTTTACCATTCTGGGGCTGGGCGGCAGGCTGGCCGATTTGGGCAGGCCCTTGCTGGGTCTGGCGGTGATGGGCAGCCTTCTCTTCGTTCTGGCGGTGCTGCTTTTCTCCCGCCGGCGGGATCTGGTTCAATAGGGGTTACGAGGTTTGAGCGATGAACAAAGTTCTGGCAATCATTCGGAAAGACCTGATATTGCGCTTTTCCAGTCCGGCAGAGTGGCTGTTTTTTCTCATCCTGCCGATTGTGTTTACCTACATGCTGGCAGGCGGCACCTTCGGCGGGGGCGGCGATATTCGCCGCGTTCTGCCGGTGGTGGATGAGGCCGGTACGCCGCTTTCGCAGCAGATTGTGGCCGAACTGGAAAAATCCACCTTTGTTCGCCCGGAATTGAGCAGCCGGGCTGAAGCCGAACGGAAATTCAGAGAGCGAACCATCCCCTTCTGGCTGCTCATTCCGCCCCAAACCTCCCAGGAGAGCCTGCTGAAGGGCGAGGTAACGCTGGAATTTCACACCCAGCCCAATAATCTGGATGCTCTCTCGGCGCAGCGCTCCGTTCAGGCCGCTTTACGGCAGGTCAGTTTGAACATCAACGCGGCTCAGTTTGCCGTGCAGCAGGCCGAAAGCCGCAAGCCGTTTGCTTCGATGGAGGAGCGCCAGGCTTATTTTGACGGTGCCCTCCTTTTGGCGCAACGTTTTCAGGAACAGACTCCGGAAAGGCTGGAAATCAGCCGGGCTGAAACGGCCGACCCGGTGCAGTATGACCCGCGCGCCAATTCTTCCGCCGGTCAAATGATCACCTGGGTTTTCATTCCTTTGTTTGGCATTTCTGCCCTGCTGGCGTATGAACGCTCAACCGGCACGCTGGCGCGCCTGTTGACCACACCCACCTCGGCAGCCACCTTTCTGCTGGGCACCATCGGCGGGCAGGTGCTGGTGGCACTGGTTCAAATGTTGTTGCTGGTCGGCTTTGCGGTGCTTGCGCTGGGGGTGGCGTGGGGCAGGGAGCCGCTTGGGCTGGCAATCCTGCTGGTGAGCGCCGCGCTGGCGGCGGCGGCAATTGGCACAACGATGGGCACCCTGCTGCGCAGCGAAGCCCAGGCCAATAACCTGAGCATTCTGATGGGCATGGTCATGGCGCTGCTGGGCGGCTGCTGGTATCCGCTGGAGCTGTTTCCGGCGGCGGCGCAATCCATCGTCAGGGTGCTGCCAACCACTTGGGCAATGCTGGGGATGACCGACCTGCTACTGCGCGGCGAAAACTGGCAGGGCATTCTTCCCGAAGCGGGTGTGTTGTTGGCTTATGCGGCGGTGTTTTTCACCATTGGGATTGTGCGATTCCGCAAGCAATTTTTCTAGACGATTCCGCTCAATCGTGGTATGATTGGGCGGCTGTTCCAGTGGGAACGCAAAATTTTATCACGCACGCTTCTTGACCGGCTGCGGCGTGCTGCCTGCGGGCAGTTCGCAGCCGGGTTGAAAGAGGCGGAGGAATAACGCGAAAAGGAGAATAGACAAAAATGGCATCTATCATTTCCATGAAGGCCTTGTTGGAAAGCGGTGTTCATTTTGGCCACCGCACCAACAAATGGAACCCCGCCATGCGCCCGTACATCTTCACCGAGCGTAACGGCATCCACATCATTGATCTTCAACAAACGGTCAAAGCCCTCACCCAGGCCTATCAGGTCATCGTCAACACGGTTGCCGAAGGGGGAATTCTGCTGTTCGTTGGCACCAAGCGGCAGGCTCAGGAAACCATTCAGGAAGAAGCCACCCGCTGCGGTATGCCCTATGTGACCGAGCGCTGGCTGCCCGGTACCCTGACCAACTGGGTGACCATTTACGACCGCATTCAGGAGCTGGAACGCCTCGAACGGATGCGCGACAGCGGTGAGATCAACCGCCTGACCAAAAAAGAAGCCCTGATGATCGAGCGCGAGATCAAGCGTCTGGAAACCCGCCTGAGCGGCATCCGCAAGATGACCCGCCCGCCGGAACTGCTCTTCATTGTGGATGTTTCCAATGAAGCCACTGCCGTGCACGAAGCCAACCTGAAAAACATTCCGGTCATTGCGCTGGTGGATACCAACTGTGATCCGCGCGGGGTGGACTACGTCATTCCCTCGAATGATGACGCGATTCGCGCCATCAAACTGCTGGTTGCCAAGATTGCCGATGCCGTGCTGGAAGGTAAAGCCCTGCGCAAGGATACCGGCGAGGGAGGCGAAGAGCCCAAGCCGGTCGTTGCGCCGGCCATGCGCGGCCCGCGCCCGCAAATTCTGGAAGAGGACGAACTGGAAGATGAAGACCTGCTCGGTGCTGCCACACTGGCAAAGATGAATCCGCGCAGCCTTGTCAAAGACGAAGAAGAATTGGAAGTTGAAGTAGAAGAACTGGATGAAGCCGAAGAAGAAGAATAACGGTCAGTAGAGAGGAAACCCGTATGACAACGATCAGCACCGATTTGATTAAAAAACTGCGCGAAGCCACCAGCGCCGGCGTGTTGGACTGCCGCAAGGCATTGGAAGCCGCCGAAGGCGACTTTGACAAAGCAGTGGACATTCTGCGCGAAAAAGGTCTGGCAACCGCCGCCAAACGCGCCGGCCGAACTGCCTCAGAAGGCGTGATTGATGTGTACTCGCACGGCAACGGGCGGGTATGCGTGATGGTAGAGGTCAACTGCGAAACCGATTTTGTCGGGCGCAGCGAGGTCTTCCGCAATTTCGCTCACGAAATTGCCCTGCAAATTGCAGCTGCCTCTCCGCTCTACATCCGCGAAGAGGATATTCCGCAGGAAGTGCTGGACAAGGAAGCTGCCATTGCGACTGCCAAGGCGCGCGAAGACGGCAAACCCGAAGCCATCATCCCGCGCATCGTGGAAGGTTCGTTGACCAAATTCAAGGATGAATTTGTGCTCCTGCGCCAAAAGTACATCCGCGACGAGAGCAAAACTGTTCAGGATTTGCTGAACGAAACGGTCGTTTCCACGGGTGAAAACATCATCATCCGGCGTTTTGCACGCTGGGCGCTGGGCGAAACCACGCAAGAAGAAGCCTGATCAAGATAAAAAAGCCAACCGGCAAGGTTGGCTTTTTTATACCTTTTGGAGAATTATGGACGGTCTCAAATATCATCGAATTTTGCTCAAACTGAGCGGCGAAGCACTTTCCAGCCCGCAGGGCAGCGGCATTGACCCAAAAGCAGCCCGCGATATTGCCCTGCGTGTGCGCGAGGTGCGCGAGATGGGTGTAGATGTTGCCATTGTGATTGGAGCGGGCAACCTGTGGCGAGGAAAAGCCGGGCTGGATCTGGGCATGGACCGCGCCACCGCCGATTACATGGGCATGCTGGCCACGGTGATGAATGCGCTGGCGTTGATGGACGCGCTGGAATCCTGCGGGGTGGTTACGCGGGTGCAGTCTGCCATTGAGATGCGCGCCGTGGCCGAGCCGTACATCCGCCGGCGCGCCATCCGCCATCTGGAAAAGGGGCGGGTGGTTATTTTTGGCGGCGGCACCGGTAATCCCTACTTTTCCACCGACACCGCCGCCGCACTGCGCGCCTGTGAAATTGATGCCGATGTGCTGATTAAAGCCACCAAAGTGGACGGCGTGTACGACAGCGACCCGCACCGCAACCCGAACGCGGTCAAGTTTGACCGCCTGACCTACATCGAAACACTCAACCGCCGCCTGGAGGTGATGGACAGCACCGCCATTTCGTTGTGCATGGAAAACAAACTGCCCATTCTGGTGTTGAATTTGTGGGACCCGGACGCGCTGCGTCTTTCGCTGCTGGGTGAAATTCGCGGCACTCTGGTAGAGGGATAAAAAAACAAGGGGCTGGCATTTGCCAGCCCCGTTGATCTTCGTTACCTGCATCAGGCTTCTTTGAATTCGCCTTCCACCACATCGCCTTCCGGGCTGGTTTGCCCGTGGTGGCCGTTTCCACCGGGCGGTGTGCCGGCAGCCTGCGGAGCAGCCGCCTGAAGGATGCGCCCGTACAGCTGCTGCAGTTCTTCGCTCAGGCTGCGCATGCGGCGGTCATCCTCGCCGTTCATGATCTGGCGCAGATCGCTGATCTTGCTTTCGGCTTCGTAGCGCAGGTCAGAAGGCACCCGTTCACCGTTTTCTTTGAGCGCCTTTTCGACCTGATAGATGACATTGTCGGCCAGGTTGCGCGCTTCGACGATTTCGCGCCGGCGGCGGTCTTCGGCTTCATGACGCTTGCTTTCTTCGACCATCCGCTCGATTTCGGCTTTGCTCAGGTTGGTCGAGGCGGTGATGGTGACCCGCTGTTCCTTGCCGGTTGCCTTGTCCTTGGCAGAAACATTGAGGATGCCGTTGGCGTCAATGTCGAAGGTTACTTCAATTTGCGGTATGCCGCGAGGGGCCGGCGGGATGCCATCCAGGCGGAAGCGCCCAAGCGTGATGTTGTCGGCCGCCATGGTGCGCTCACCTTGCAGCACGTGGATGTCCACGGCGGTCTGGTTGTCCTCGGCGGTCGAGAAGATTTGCGAGCGGCGTACCGGGATGGTGGTGTTGCGCTCGATGATGGGGGTCATCACACCGCCCATCGTTTCGACGCCCAGCGTCAGCGGGGTGACATCCAGCAGCAGCACGTCTTTGACTTCGCCGCCCAGCACACCCGCCTGAATGGCCGCACCGATGGCAACCACCTCGTCGGGGTTGACGCTCTTGTTGGGTTCTTTGCCGGTCAACTGCCGCACCAGGTCCTGCACCATGGGCATGCGGGTGGAACCGCCCACCAGCACCACTTCGTCAATGTCGCTGGCCTTCAGGCCGGCATCGCGCAGGGCGGCCTCGAAGGGGCCGCGGCAGCGTTCCAGCAGGTCTTTGGTCATCTGCTCGAAGCGGGCGCGGGTCAGGCGCAGCTGCAGGTGTTTGGGACCGCTGGCATCGGCAGTGATGTAGGGCAGGTTGATCTCCGTTTCCATCATGGTGGAAAGTTCGATCTTGGCTTTTTCGGCCGCTTCGCGCAACCGTTGCAACGCCTGGCGATCCTGCTTGAGGTCAATGCCGTGTTCTTTCTTGAACTCATCCACGGCCCAGTTGACGATGCGTTGGTCCCAGTCATCGCCACCCAGATGCGTATCGCCGCTGGTGGACTTGACTTCAAAGACACCATCGCCGACTTCCAGAATGGATACATCAAAGGTACCGCCGCCCAGGTCAAAGACGAGAATTTTCTCGTTCTTTTTCTTGTCCAAACCGTAGGCCAGCGCCGAGGCAGTCGGCTCGTTGATGATGCGCAGCACTTCCAGACCGGCGATTTTGCCGGCGTCTTTGGTGGCTTGCCGCTGACTGTCGTTGAAGTAGGCCGGCACGGTAATGACGGCCTGGGTCACCGGCTCACCCAGATAGGCTTCGGCATCGGCTTTCAGTTTAGCCAGAATCATCGCCGAAATTTCCTGCGGGGCGTATTCGCGTCCGGTCAGCGGGATTTTGACGCGGGCATCCCCGGCGGGGCCGCGCACAACCTGATAAGGCACCATCTTGCGTTCTTCTTCCACCTCGTCGTAGCGGCGTCCCATGAAGCGTTTGATGGAGTAAATGGTGTTTTCGGGGTTGATGACCGCCTGCCGTTTGGCGGTTTGACCCACCAGACGTTCGCCGTTCTTGGTGAACGCCACAACCGACGGGCAAAGGCGGGAGCCTTCCGCAGTCGTGATGACGACCGGGTCGCCGCCTTCCATCACGGCTACCACGCTGTTGGTTGTTCCCAAGTCTATACCGATAATTTTCGACATCGGTAAGGTCTCCTTTCTATTACTGATTTGGATTTGAGGCCGCGTCGGTTATTGACTGGCAGATAAAGACGGATTGAAAAACAGGATGAAGATAAGTGCAAAACTTGCCAGACAATACCCTGCGACCGATAGTAAGCATACTCTCTCTGTGCATGAAAAACATTAACGCTCTATAGGAATTCTGTTAACGGGTATGGCGGGCCTGGGGAAGCACCCTCCCGTCTCGCCCAAAATCACAATGCGATTTTGGGGGAGGCGCAGGAACGAGCCGTGCAGGAGATTGACCGACACGCTTGCAAGGTCATTAAACCAGCGACGTCATCCCAAGCGCAGTGGCACAAACAAGAATTAATGTTACTCCGAACGAAGTGACACTCACCAGTGCTGACGGGAGTCTCCCGCTACCCCACCAAGACGGAGATTGCCACGCTCGCTATCGCTCGCTCGCAGTAACTGTGTTAAAAGTCAAGGTGGAAGGTGGGCGGAAATGGTTACGGAGCTGCCCATGAGGCCTTGTGACGAACCATAGCATTCATAATGGTCAACATCTTGCGCATA
>Ga0101944_10002347_pt1 | contig 31046 bp, 17 predicted proteins | sample DewCreD2012metaG_FD_75245 | JGI IMG/M metagenome (GOLD analysis project Ga0101944, IMG submission 75245) | Hot spring sediment bacterial and archeal communities from British Columbia, Canada, to study Microbial Dark Matter (Phase II) - Dewar... ... | reverse complement strand
ATTCCCCCGCATCCTTCCGTGGTTTCTGGCGCTGTCTTGGGCTTCCTACTTGCTATTTCTTTTCGCCTGTTGGGGGGCTTTCCGGAAGTTCGGCTTCGGCGAAACGGAGCGGGCGGCGCTCACGGCGGCAGTGGCGCTGACCCCCGTGATTGCCTACTACAGCACCGCCCTGATGCCGGATTTGCTGTTTTGCGCGGTGTTGCTGGCGGCATTGCTGGCGGCGGAGCGCACCGAGCCCCGCTGGGCTGCGTTGGCAGGAGTGCTCGGCGGGCTGGCTTTTCTGTTGAAAACGCTGGCATTGCCTTTGGCGGCGACGGTTCCGCTCTGGCACCTCTTGCAACGCAGATACCGGGCGGCGGGCGCGTTTCTGGCGGCGATGACGCCGTTCGCCGCCGGGTGGTTCGCGTGGGTGGCGCTGTACGGTGAAACCACTTCCGATCTCACAACGCTTTACTACACCCAGTACTTCCGGTATCACGCCGCGATCGGCGGGTGGGAGAATCAGGCGCTGATCGCCTGGAAGAACCTGGGACACTTCTTCTCCGAATTCGGCGGACTCTTGGTGGCGGATTTGTTGAGCCAAGGCTGGGGAGTGCATGTGGCGCGTGTGCTGACTGCGGCTGCGATAGCCGGCGTGGTGCGGCTGGCGCGGGCGGGCAAGTTCACCCAATACGCCCTGTTCGGGGCGGCATTTTTCATCCAGGCTCTGATCTGGCACTATCCGCCGGCGGAGAGGTTTCTCTTCTCAGTGGCCCCGCTGCTGATCGCGGGTTTATACCGCGAGATATCGAACTTGGCGGGCGCGATACGCCGGGCGTGGCGGAGCGGCGAACCCACGCAGGGAGCGGCGGCGGCAGCCTTCGCCAGCCTGCTGCTCGGGCTGGCGACGCTGGCGGTGGCACGCAACCAGACCACCTTGTGGATCCATTTCCCGGAGATAAACAGGCAACACCGGCAGTTACTCGCCAGCCGTCAAGCTGATTACCGCTGGATGGCCGCCCACCTGAACCCGGGCGATCGCGTCCTGTCCTACTACGATCCGGTGCTTTATCTTTACACCGGCTTGCAGAGCTGCCGCCTGACCATCAACACGATCCCGTTTTACCGGGAAGAGATGGAGAAAGTCAGAGAAACTGTTCAATCAGCGCCGCTGTTCGCCCGCCAGCGACAGATGCGCTACGTTTATGTGACCGACGGCGACTTCCACGCCGAACTCGCCGCCGAGGAACGCCTCCGCGCCCTCCGCACCCTCCGCCGGCTGGAGGCTTTTCACCCGCTGCACAGATCGGCGCATGGGGCCGTTTATTCGCTTCAGTGACCCGGGCTCCACGCTAAACTGAGAGCATGCGCCGTGTTGCGTTGTGGGTGGTCTTTTCTTCGCTTTTGTGCGCTCAGACGGAACGGTTCGACGTTCACGCGCTGCTGAAAATTGCACGCATTTCCGAGCCGCAGCTTTCTCCGGACGGCAAGCTCGTCGCCTTCACCGTGCAGCGAATGGATCTGGAGAAAAATTCGTCGAGCAGGCAGATCTGGGTCGTTCCCGCCGCCGGCGGGGCTCCCAAGCAAATCACCGCCGAGGGCAACAACAGCCGGCCGAGGTGGTCGCCCGACTCGAAACGCATCGCCTTCGTTTCCACGCGCGGGGGCGCCAGCCAGATTTGGACCATGGATCCCGATGGCGGCGACGCCCGGCAGGTGACGCGCCTGTCCACCGAAGCCGGCGGAGTGCTGTTCTCCCCATCCGGCAAGCACTTGGCGTTCACCAGCGAGGTCTACCCGGAGTGCGCCAACGATGACTGCAACCGCAAAAAGCTTGAGGAGGAGAAGGCGAGCCAAGTCAAAGCCCGCATCTACACTTCCCTGCTCTACCGCCATTGGAACGAATGGAAGGGCAAACGCCGCAAGCACATCTTCGTGGTTGGGGTGGACGGCGGCGCTCCTAAAGACCTAACCCCCGGTCACCGCGACGTTCCGCCGTTCTCTTTGGGCGGGGAGGACTATGCGATCTCTCCCGACGGCAAGGAACTGTGTTTCGTGATGAATACGGACGCGGACCTGGCGCTTAGCACGAACTCCGACCTGTTCGTGGTTCCGATTGAAGGCGGCGAGCACCGGCGCATCAGCATGAACGCCGGCGCCGATAATACGCCTAAGTATTCGCCGGACGGCAAATGGCTCGCCTGGCGGCAGCAGGTTCGCCCGGGATACGAAAGCGACAGGTGGCGATTGGTGGTGATGGAGCGCGCCACGGGGCGCTCGACTGTCCTCACCGAGAGCCTGGACAGGTGGGTTACCGGTTTTACCTGGGCGCCGGATTCGAGCCGGCTGTTTTTCACCATTGAAGACCGTGGGCGCTCGCAGGTGCATCTGGTGCCGGTGACCGGAGGATCCACGCGGCTCATCCTGAGCGGTTCCAGCAATGTCTCCGAAGTCCAGCTTAGCGGCGACGGCAGGACGATGGTGTACCTCGAGAACTCCGGCTCAAAGCCTAACGAGATCTACCGCGTGGCTTCCACAGGCGGAGATCCGGCACCGCTGACCCGGCTGAATGAAGAACTGCTTTCGCGTTACAAGCTCACCCGGCTGGAAGAATTCTGGGTGGAGGGAGCGGAAAAGACCAAGGTCCATTCATTTCTCGTCAAACCTCCGGATTTCGACCCGAAGCGAAAATATCCGGTGCTGATGCTGATTCACGGGGGACCGCAAGGCGCGTGGGGCGAGAGTTGGACCTATCGTTGGAACGCCCAGGTTTTCGCTCATGCAGGCTTTGTCATCGTTCAGCCAAATCCCAGAGGCTCAACAGGTTATGGACAAAAGTTCATAGATGAGATTAATGCTGACTGGGGCGGGCGGGTCTATGAGGACTTGATGGCGGTGGCGGACCACGTTGCTGCCTTGCCCTATGTGGATAAAGAACGCATGGCGGCGGCGGGGGGGTCTTACGGCGGGTACATGGTCAACTGGATGCTCGGCCACACCGACCGCTTTAAGGCTTTCGTCTCCCACGCCGGAGTCTTCGATCTGCGGAGCATGGCGGGCGAAACAGAGGAAATCTGGTTCCCGCTGTGGGAGTTCCGCGGAATGCCCTGGGACAACCCCGAGGTCTATGAGCGGTGGTCGCCTAGCTATTTCGCGCGGAACTTCAAGACGCCGACTTTGGTAATCCACGGCGAGCTGGATTACCGGGTGCCCGCCGGACAGGGGATGCAGCTTTTCACCGCACTCCAATTGCAGAAGGTGCCCTCCAAGCTGATCTTGTTCCCGGATGAGGGCCACTGGATTGTGAAACCCCTCAACAGCGTGCTCTGGTACACGAATTTCATCGACTGGATTGCGGAGTGGACCCGCAAATGAGGCGGCGGGAGTTCCTGAAGGCGCTGCCAGGCGCAGCCGCTGTGCCGCCCCGGAAGGCGAATTCCGCTGCGGAGCTGAAGCTCTGGTATGGCGAGCCGGCCCAGGTATGGACCGATGCGCTCCCGGTGGGGAACGGGCGGCTTGGCGCCATGGTTTTCGGGGGGGTCCACCGCGAGAGGTTGCAGCTCAACGAGGACACACTCTGGTCAGGAGCGCCGCGAGACTGGAACAACCCCGAGGCGAAGACGCATCTGGAAACCGTCCGCCGGCTGGTGCTTCAGGAGGAAAACTACACAGAAGCCGATAAGGTCTGCCGGAAGATGCAGGGACCGTACAACCAGTCCTATCTTCCGCTAGCGGATTTGTATGTGGAGTTTCCTGAAAACGGTCCGGTGGCGGGATACCGCCGGGAATTGGATCTTTCGACGGGGATTGCCGCCGTGTATTACCGGATTGGCGACTGTGAGTATTCACGGGAGGTATTCGCCTCGGCGCCGGATCAAGTGATCGCGCTGCGGCTGCGCGCCAGCCAACCGGGACGGCTTAGCTTCGATGTGTGGCTTGAAAGCCCGCTGCGGTCGCAATCGGCGGCGGACGGCGCCAACCGCCTCAGGCTGGAGGGCAAAGCTCCGTCCCACGTCGACCCGAACTATCTGAAATCCGAAGACCCGGTCCGGTACGAGGAAGCGGAGGGCAAGGGCATGCGGTTCGCCGCCGTGGCGGCGATCTTGCCGGAAGGCGGCGAAGCAAGAGCGGTGGGCAACCGGATTGCGGTTCGGGGGGCTTCGTCCGTCACAGTCTTGTTGGCCGCGGCCACAGGCTACCGGGGATTCGACACGCCGCCGGACACCCCGCTGGGGGTCATTCTGGAGCGGTGTGAAAGCACCCTGCGCGCGGCCTCGAAAAAGCCGTATTCGAAACTGCGGGCCGACCACGCGGTCGAGCACGAAGCGTTGTTCGCCAGAGTCCATCTCAAGCTCGGCGGAACGGACCGTAGCCGCATCCCAACCGGCGAAAGGCTCAAAGCGCTGGACGACGGACCGGACGAGAGCCTGATGGCGCTTTACTTCCAGTACGGGCGTTATTTACTGATGGCGAGCTCACGCCCCGGCACGCAGCCGGCGAATTTGCAGGGCATTTGGAACGAATTGGTGCGCCCGCCTTGGAGTTCGAATTGGACGGCGAACATCAACGTGCAGATGAACTACTGGCCCGCCGAAACCTGCAATCTGAGCGAATGCCACGAACCATTGTTGCAGCTTGCGGCGGACCTGTCGCGGACGGGGCGAGACACCGCGCGCGTTAACTACGGCGCTCGCGGCTGGGTCTCCCACCACAATGTGGACCTCTGGCGCCAATCTGCGCCGGTGGGTAATTTTGGAATGGGCGCGCCGACGTGGGCCAACTGGCCGATGAGCGGTACGTGGTTCTGCCAGCATTTGTGGGAGCATTACCGCTTCACCGGGGACCGGGATTTCCTGGCGAAGAAAGCCTATCCGGTAATGCGGGGAGCGGCGGAATTCTGTCTGGACTGGCTGATTGAGGATGGCCACGGGAGGCTTACGACCTGCCCCTCGGTTTCCACGGAGAACACGTTTCTCACGGCGGATGGGAAGCCGGCGCAGGTGAGCCATGGCTGCACGATGGACATCGCCCTGATTCGAGAGCTGTTCGCCAATTGCATGGAAGCTTCCCGCATTCTGGGCATCGACACGGAGTTCCGCGCGGCGCTCGCCAAAGCCCGGGAGAGAATGCTCCCCTATCAAGTTGGCGCGCGGGGCCAATTGCAAGAATGGGTCAAAGATTTCGCCGAAAGGGAGCCTGGTCACCGGCACATGTCGCACCTGTATCCGGTGTATCCGGGAGACGAAATCACGCCCCGCTCGAATCCGAAGCTGGCGCAAGCGGCGCGTACTTCGCTCGAATTGCGGCTCAAAGCCGGAGGCGCTTATACGGGCTGGAGCCGGGCTTGGGCGATTGGCTTGTGGGCGCGGCTGGGAGAGGGAGACCTGGCGTACGAGTCGCTGTCCATGTTGTTGAAAAAGAGCACAGGACCCAACCTGTTCGACACCCACCCGGCGGGCAAGGGCTGGGTGTTTCAAATCGACGGAAATTTCGGCGGCACGGCGGCGATCGCCGAGATGCTGTTGCAGAGCCACGAGGGCGTACTGCGGCTGCTGCCGGCGCTGCCGTCCGCTTGGCCGGAAGGCGAGGTCAGGGGTTTGTGCGCGCGCGGCGGCTTCGAGGTGGACATCGCCTGGAAGAACAGCCGCTTGGCGCAAGCCAAAGTGCGCTCCAAACTGGGAAACCCCTGTAAAGTGGCTTATGCCAACCTCAGCGCGTCCTTCCCGACGCGCCGGGCGAGCGAACACATCCTGGACGCAAAGCTCAGTTTGTCTTAATCTGGCCGTTCTTGGGGACGATCCAGAGGTAAAGGGTGCGCCCGTTGACGTCGACCTTCTTGTCCGGCTTCCAGTCGCCCATGTCGAAGCTGTGAGAAACAATGCGCGTGCCCGGCTTTAGATCCTTCAACAGCTTGGGGCGGAGCCGCATGTTGACGTCCGGCAACAGATACAGCGTCACCACGGTGGCTTGGGCGATGTCGGCGTCGAACAGGTTCTTCTCAACGAACTTCACCTTGTCGGTGACCTTGGCCTTCTGGGCGTTTTCGTTGGAATCTTTGATGCGCTCCGGGTTGATGTCGTAGCCCATGCCGCGCGCGCCGAACTTCTCGGCGGCCATCACCACGATGCGGCCATCGCCGCAGCCCAAGTCGATCACAAAGTCGCCCGGCTTGACGTTCGCCAGCTTGAGCATCTCCTCCACCACCTCCATGGGCGTGGGGACGTATGGCACCTCGCCGGGACCGTCGTCCCACTGGCAGAAAGCAGCCGGCGCGGCGAGCAACGCCACGCACAGGCCGATCCAAAACTTCACGAAATTCCTCAAAGACATGTGGGTTGTTACCCTCCCGTTTCCTAAAACTCGTATCGCATTCCGAACTGCATCACGCGGGGCTGCGTCAGCACGTCGCTGTAGCGGCCGAACGTCCCCTGGTTTCCGATGTTGAGCGACAGGGACGACACGTCAAACCGGACCGAGTTGGTCAGATTAAACGACTCCCAACGCACCTGCAAGCTGTGCTTCTCCGAATACGGCATCCTGAACCGTTTAGAGACGCCGGTGTCAATGGTAAAGTAACCGTCCCCGCGAATTGTATTGCGGCTTCCAATGCCGCCGGGCATGGTGAAGTCGAACGCCGCCAGAGCCTTGGCGGGGTCGGCGAAAACGTTCGGACCGCCCGTGCCGGCTATGGACGGAGCGTTCTTGGTGGTCTTCACTCCGGGAACCGGTCCAATGGGGGTGGCGTACCCCTGCCACTGATAGTTCGTGGGCCAGAAGCGCCCGTTGCCGACGCTGATGGGCATCCCGGTGGTCTGGCGGTACAGACCGCTAATCTGCCAGCCGCCGAACACAGCGTCAAGCCAGCCGCCGCGTCCCATCCACCGGCGCCCCTTGCCGAAAGGCAGCTCCACCACCCAATTGGCATTCCACTGATGGGTCATGTCGTAGTCCGAGACAGCCTTGTGCAGCCACGGCATCCACGGATTGGTGATGAAGCCGAAAGTGGGCCCGGTGCCATCGTTTTCAGCGCGGGAACTGAGGTCGATGGAACGGCCGTAGGTGTAGTTAAACGTACCCTCCACGCCCTTGGTGAAACGCTGCCGTATGGTCCACTGCATGGCGTGGTAACTGCCGCCGGCAATGGACCGCCAAGTGGTGATGGAAGCGAACTGTTTGTCGAAGAAAAAGTTCCGTCCGGCTTTGCTGCATGCCGGGTCGCAGAACCGGTCCAGATCTTCAAGAGCGGTGGACCAATCGGGAGCCCGGCGCAAGAAGGCCTGGTAGGCGGCTTGGGTCGGCGTCAGCGTCGCAGTTCCCGTCCAGAGGTTTTCCCAGAAGGGGATACGCTGCACATTGGCGACGGGCGTTCGGGCGTTAGCCAGGCGAGCCAGCATCGTAGCGGCTTCGAAGTAGCTCATTCCCGATGCGGGATCCACGGCGTTCGTAGGAGTCGCCGGGTCGGTTTGGGCGAGCGAACGCCGCGACAGGCGGCCGACATAAGAGACCTGCACGAACAACCCGCTGCGGAATTCGCGCCCGATGCTGAAGTTCATGTTCATCGTGTAAGGCGGGCGGATCTTCGCATCGATGTTCGTCACGCGCCCGCCGTAGCTGAACGACTCCGGCGCAAGCGCAGGGAAGGTGAACTTCGGGGGCGGCGGCACGATGGAAGCAGGCAGGTCGAACATGCCCGTGTAACGCGGACCGGTCCGCTCGTCGAACAAACTGCCCGCCGTGGGAATCGAGGTCGAAAGACCATAGCCGCCAGTGTCGGCGCGCAGGATCAGGCTGTTGCCGACGGCGTCATAGTACATGCCCCAACCCGCGCGGATGGAGGTCGCTCCCGGTCCGCCGAACAGCTTCCGTTTCCACCCGCCGTCGGATTGCGGAGCGTATGCTACTGCCAAACGCGGCGCGAAGTTCTTCTTGTGGTAAGGATACAGCGGCAGCGCGCCGGCGTCGATCGTGCGTAGGTACTTCACCGGCGTGACTTGCGATGCCGGCTTGCCCTGCAACGCCAAGCCGCCGCGTTGATCGAACCAATCTCCGAGAGCGGGGCTCAATGTGACAAGCACGCCGTCCCGCTCGTAAATCGGGGGGTTCAGCGCATAGCGGAGCCCGGCGGTTACGGTGAGGGAGCGATTCACCCGCCAGGTATCCTGAACGTACATCTCGTTCTCTTCGAGCTTGAAGTTGCGGACGACGGGGCTGCCCACAGGCTGGACGTTGCCCGCAAGGTCATAGTTATAGTTGGCCGTGCCGGTGGAGATGATGCCGAGCAAGTTGATGACCTGCGTGCGGAAAGCGTCGCGGGCGCGGCTGTTCAGGTCAGCCGGATCGAGAGCGGCGCCGGAGCCGCGCAGGCGCGATGCGCGCACTTGAGCCGAATGGAAAGAGTTGGCGTAGCTCGAACGGGAGTTGGTGACCCGCCGTATGGAACCGCCGTACTGCACGGTGTGCGCGCCGCGGATGTAGGTGAAATCGCCTGAAAAGTTGTGCACGGGGACCAGCCGCCGGGACGTCGTAGTGAAACCGTATCGGTCATCGATGGAAAGGAAGTTGACGTAGGACTGAGTCTGCGTTCCGCTCGCCTCCACGCCCTGCCGCGTGAACCCGTAGCGGAACGCGGCGGTCCATGTCGGGCGGATGACGGCGTTGTAGCCCAGGGCAAGCCCTTTGCTATTGTTCAAGTTGACGCTGTTGGGCGGCTCGCCGGGGAATTGCGGAACGCTGATGTCGCGGTCATTCTGAAGATTGCCGCGGAAGAAGAAGGCATGGCGTCCGCTGTCGGTAGGATTGAAGTCCCAACGGGTGATGTAAGTATTCCAGCGCAGCGGGCGGGGGGCGATGAAACGGAAACCGGCGGTGTTATACCCATCGCCGGAAGAAGTGGTGTTCGGCAGCGGATAGCTTTGGAGCACACGCAACACGTTGGGATTCACGCCGATGCCGAGCGGGTCGCGGGCGCGAATGTCGGCGGGCGTGAGAGTAGCCGTGCTGCCGTCCGTGCGCTGGTACTTCATGATTCCCTGCCGGAAATCGGCGTTCGGCACCACTCGCTCGACCGAAGATTCCTTGGCGTCGCGCCGTCCCTCGTAGTTAAAGAAGTAGAACAGCCGGTTTTTCTTCGCCGGACCGCCCACCGACGCGCCGAAAACGTTCCGGATGAGCTTGGGACGTGCGACGGCGGGGCTGGCGGCATTGTTAAAGAAAGAGTTCGCCGTGGTGACCGTGTTGCGGTGAAACTCGTACAGAGATGCGTGGATGTCGTTGGTGCCGCTCTTGGTGATGAGGGCGATTTGAGCGCCCGAACTGCGTCCGGTGTCCGCATTGGCATTCGTGGTGGTCACCCGGAACTCCTGCACCGAGTCCAGCGTGACGCGCAGCACGCTGGTGAAAGCGGAGCGGTCTTGCTGATCATTGACGTCCACGCCGTCCAAGGTCACATTCGCCTGATCGCTTTTGCCGCCATTCACGGCGCCGTTGCGCGAATTGGTCTGCGTTTCGCCGATGAAGCTGACGCCCGGTTGGAGCGCCAGCAACCCCACCACGTTGCGCGCTTCCAACGGCAACTGAAGGATGGGACGGGCGCCGAAGGCGTTGCCGATCGTGGCGTCAGTGGTGTTCACTTGCATGGCTTCCGCCGTCACCGATACGGCTTCCGACACCTGCCCCACCTTGGTGAACGCGATGTTGACCGTGGTGGGCACGTTCACCAGAAGCCGGACGTTCGGAATCGTCACGTCCGCGAAGCCCTGAGCTTTGGCGGTGATCTGGTAAACGCCGGGGAGAAGCTGCGGAATGGCGTAGCGTCCGGCGTCGTCGGATTTCACCTCGCGTTGAGCTCCCGTTTGCTCGTTTTGCACCGTGATCGATGCGTTCGGGATGACGGCGCCCGACGGATCCGTCACCGTACCGTTTAGCGAAGTCACGCCTTGAGCGAGCGCCAGCGCCGGCAACAACGCCAAGACCAACATAAACGAAGTCTGCTGCTTCATACACGTACCCCTTTGCTGTGACCCAACCCAAATAGATTAGCAGAAAGGCGCAATTTCATCCAAGATTCGCGCCACCTCGGAGGGCGGATCGGCGGCGCGGGTCACTTGCCGCCCGATGACGAGGTAACTGGCGCCGTTGCGGATGGCGTCCGCGGGCGTTGCGACGCGCTTCTGATCGCCCGCCGCCGCGCCTGCCGAGCGCACTCCGGGCGTCACCAGCACGGCTTGCGGACCTGTCAGGGCGCGCACTTCCGCCACCTCGAGCGGCGAGCACACGATGCCGTCGATGCCGCATTCCATCGCTTTGCGAACCCGCAGCCGCACGAGGCTGGCGACTTCGCAAGGGTAGCCGAGGTCGGCCAGATCGTCGCGGTCGAAGCTCGTGAGCACGGTGACAGCCAGAAGCTGAAGAGGCGAATCGCCTTTCCCCTCCCGCGCGGCGCGCATCACCGCCGCGCTGCCATGAATGGTGAGGAAGCGGACTCCGGACCGCGCCACTTGCGCTACGGCGCGTTTGACCGTCTCCCCGATGTCGTAAAACTTCATGTCGAGGAAGACTTGCTTCCCCTCGCCCACCAGTTCCCGCACGAACTCCATGCCAGCGGCGGCGTACAGCTCCATCCCGACTTTATAAACGGATACGCTGCCGCCGAGCCGGCGAACCAGCTCGCGCGCTTGCCCGGCGCTTTCGACATCCAAAGCAATGATGACGGGGTTATATTTCATAAAATTCGAATGAGATGGGATCCACGCGGCAACACCCGCCCGATGCGGCGCCCGGCGGCTAACGGGCCGGGAACGCTCACCAGCAGCCCGCCGGAGGTTTGCGGATCGTAAAGCAAGCTCTCGAGTTCCGGAGAAATCTCGCGGGCGGCTTCCACAGCGCACGAGGCGAACTCGCGGTTGTTCTTCAGACCGCCGGGAATGGCCCCAGCGCGGGCGTATTCGAGCGCGCCCGGGAGCAAAGGGACGGCTTCGGCTTCGATTTCCAAAGTGACGCCGCTGGCCAAAGCCATTTCCCGCGCGTGTCCCATGAGTCCGAAGCCGGTGACGTCGGTGCAGCCGTGCGCTCCGGCGGCGAGCGCTTGCTCGCAAGCCTCGCGGTTCAAAGTGAGCATGGATTCCACCGAAGCGCCGACATGCTCTTCGTGAGCGATGCCCCGCTTCAAGGCGGTGGAGATGATCCCGGTGCCGATGGATTTGGTGATTACGAGCACATCGCCGGGGCGCGCTCCGGCATTGGTGAGGACGCGCTCCGGGTGGATTATGCCCGTAACAGCGTAGCCGAATTTGATCTCCTCGTCGCTGACGCTATGGCCGCCCAGGATGACGCACCCGGCTTCCGCCATTTTGGATGCGCCGCCTTGCAGGATCGCTTCCAGGTCCTCCAAGTCGCCTTTGGCGGGGTAGGCGACGATGGAAAGCGCACAAACGGGACGTCCGCCCATGGCGTAGATATCGCTCAGCGAGTTGGCGGCGGCGATGGCCCCAAAAGTGAAGGGATCGTCGACAATGGGAGTGAAAAAGTCGACGGTCTGCACCAGGGCGCACTCCGGCGTCAGCTTGTACACGCCCGCGTCGTCGGACGTGTCAAAGCCCACAAGCACGTTCTCGTTGGTCACGCGAGGCAGCCGCGCCAGCACTTGGTCCAAAACCTTTGGACTCAGTTTTGACGCTCAACCCGCCGCCTTCACGTGCGCCGTCAACTTCTTCGGCATCAGGCTTCTAGTGTAGCCAATGAGCGGCCTTCCGGACCGCAGCGCAGTTCCATTTCGCCTGCGGACTACACCTCAACGCCCAGTTCGGCCCAGGCGATGACCTTCTGTTTGGCCATGGCTTCGTGGCCCAGGATGGCGGTGAGGGCGGCGGTGGCGCCGATGGTGATGTCGGCGGGATTGGGGCCGCCTTTGGTGACGGCGTCATAAAACGCCGTAATGTGGGCGTGGGGCTGATCCTCTTTAGCCTTTTCAGCCAGAACAATCGGTTTGCCTTCGCGGCCGATGGGATGGAAGGTCGGCGAACCGGACATCAGATCGATCGCGCCCTTGGTCCCGTATACGTAGACATATTGCCCGCCGTTGGGCAGGGTTCGCGGGTGGAAGACGTTCTGGGTGAACGACATCTTGACGCCGTTCGGATAGTCGTAGCTGATGGTCCCGCAGTCGTAGATGGTCCGCCCGGGAGGATCGTTCTTGTAAAACAATGTGGCGCCAAACCCGGCGGCGCGAATGGGATGGGCGTTGATCACCCAATTGCATAGATCGAGGTTGTGGACCGACTGTTCGATCAAATACCCGCCGGACTTCGTGACATCGAAATACCAATCGCCGGACGAACCGTCGTGCGCCAAGTCGGCGACGGCGTGGCGCTGCGCCTTCACCATGATGACGTCGCCGATGATGCCCTCGCGAATCTTAGCGATGGCCTGCTGGTAGAGCTTGTAGGACCGCATCTGCTGGCCGGCCACGAAGACCGCTTTGGAAGCCTTGGCGGCGCGCACCAGGTCACGCACTTGCGCGGGCGTGACGCCGATCGGTTTCTCGCAATAGACGTGCTTGCCGGCGCGCAGAGCGGCGGCGGCCATTTCCGAATGCAGGTGCGGGGGCGTGGCGATGAACACCGCTTCGACGTCCTTGCGCTCGATGACCTTGCGCCATTCGGTAAAAGTGGCCGGGTTGTCTCTGGCCGCTGAGGTGGCTGCCTTGTCCAGACGGTCAGTCTTGATGTCGCACAGTGCGACGACTTTGGTGTTAGGCTGCTCCAGCACGCCGCGAAGGAGGTATGAGCCCCGGTTGCCCGTCCCGATCACCGCGGTGGCAACGCGGTCGGACGGCTGAGCGCCGGTCAAGTTCAAAGTGGCGACAGATCCAAAGAAAAAGTATCGTCGTGTCACGTTTTGCATGATCGCTCAACCGGCCGCCCTGCGTCAAAGGTTGCCCGCAGGCGATCCGGTGCGGTTTGATGGACATATGAGGCTGCATTGGGCGATTCTTGGTTTGATGGCTCTTTCCCTGTCACAGTCCGTTGAGGCACAGAGACCGGTCAAGGGGCAATACATCGCTTTCGTGGGCACCTACACGGGCAAAGAAAGCAAGGGTATCTATGCCTTCCGGTTTGATTCCGACAACGGCAAGATGCAGCCGTTGGGTTTGGCGGCGGAAATCCGCAACCCCACTTTCCTGGCGCCCCACACCAAGGGGCGCTTTCTTTACTCGATAGGCGAGGTGGGCGACTTCCAGGGGCAAAAGGCCGGTTCGGTGAGCGCGTTCGCGGTGGACGCCAAGACGGGAAAGCTCACGCTCCTGAACACGGTGTCGACGCGTGGCGCGGGACCGTGTCACGTGTCGGTGGACGACACGGGACGCTGCGTTCTGGTCGCGAATTATGGCGGCGGCAGCGTGGCGGTTTTCCGCATCGGCGAGGACGGCAAATTGAGCGAAGCCACGGATTTCGTCCAGCACACGGGTAAGGGGCCCAATCTGAAACGCCAAGCCGGTCCGCACGCGCACGCTTTCACTCTGGCGCCGGACAACCGTTACGCCTTCGCGCCCGACCTCGGCGCCGACCGCGTTTTCATTTACCGGCTGGATCCCGTGAACGGGAAAATCACCCCCGGGGATCCACCGTCGGTCAAGATCATTCCGGGAGCGGGTCCGCGCCACATCGCCTTCCACCCCTCGGCAAAGTTCGCGTATGTCATCAACGAACTGCTCTCCACCATCACCACTTTCGAATACGACGCCGAACGCGGACAGTTGCAGGAGATCCAGAACTTGAGCACCTTGCCGGAAGATTTCCAGGGTGAGAGCTACACTGCCGAGGTGGCTGTGCACAAAAGCGGCCGCTGGCTGCTCGGATCCAACCGGGGGCACGACAGCTTGACGCTGTTTTCGATCGACCGCAGAACCGGGCGGCTTGCGCTGCAACATCACATTCCAACGCAGGGCAAATGGCCGAGGCATTTCACCTTCGACCCGAGCGGCAGGTTCATCCTGGTGGCCAATCAGCACACCAATAACATCGTGGTGTTCCGCTTCGACCCCGAAACAGGGCGCATAACCCCCGCCGGCGTGAACGTGGAAGCGCCCGCCCCGGTGTGCATCGATTTCGTTCAGGCGATGCGCTGAGCTATTGAAGCTTGCCGCGCCCGTCAACGGTCCATATCTGTTCGACCGTCTCTCCGCGGACGCCATAGACGCGCTCGTGCAGGTTCATCACCACGCAGATGTGATTGGGAATCACACGCACTCTGTCCCCTACCTCGAATTCCACTCCGGCGCGGCGGACGTCTACGAAGCCGTGCTCCTCGTTCATCTTGGTGAAAATCGCCTCGGGCGCTTCGAGAATTCTGCCGAAGCCCGCTTCGCCAGTGACAAGACGGTCCGATGAGAACGTCTTGGATCCGCCGTCAATGATGACCTGACCTTTGACAGCCGTGGAAACCACTGTCGTCAATACGCAAGCGGCGCAGTCTTCCCAACGGCACGCGCCGCACAGCACCGTGTTCCGGTCGTTGAAAATGTAGGTGCCGGGGCGAATTTCGTTCATGGACCGCACGCGGTGCGACTCAAACAGCGTGGGAGTGGAGCCTCCGCTCACCACCCGGCATTCGAATCCCGCCGCGCGCAGCTCACGCAAAACCTCTTTGAGCGTGGCTTCCAGTTCCTGGAGCCCGGCGATTCCTTCCTCATCCATCAACTTGATGTGTCCGGGATAGAAGGCGATGCCTTCGAAATGGAGGCGCGGCAGGCGAGCGATGCCCTGCGCCAGAGCCACCACTTCTCCGGGCTCCACTCCCACCCGGCGCAACCCGACGTCCACCTCCGCCAAGACGCCGAAAGTGATGCCCGCCGCGCGCGCCGCGTCCGACAACTGCCGGGCGGCGAACAGGCTGTCGAGCGAGATGGTGACGTGGACCTGCTGAGCTACCTTCATCAGCCGGTCCAACTTGCGCTTGCCGATCACGGGGTAGGCGACGAGCAAGTCCTCGGTTCCGCTCGCCAGCATCACCTCCGCCTCGCTCACCTTGGCCACTGTCAGCCCTACGGCGCCGCGGGCGAGCTGAAGCGCGCCGACGGCGGGAATTTTGTGCGTCTTCGTGTGCGGGCGCAAGCGGAGGTCGTGCTCGCGGCAGTATGCCGCTACACGATCGAGGTTGCGCTCCATCACGTCCCGATCAATCAAAACCGCAGGAGTATCAAGATCAGAAATTTGCATCGCAAGGCCAGATCATCACTTGAATCGCAGGGCGAATTTGCCGGCTGGACCCCGGTACTGAAGCTCCAGGTCTTTCACCTTATGTTTTCCGTCCAAGGGAAAGTAGAGAAGGCCGGTGACAGGCCTCTTCGTCTCGCCCTCGGGCAACGCCCGCTGTTTCAGAATCTCCAGCATGGGGTTTTCCTTATCCGAAGGACCGGTCTGAATGGTCGAAGTGGTGGTCGTCTCGCTCGGGGCGTTGCCGATGGCGCCGCCGTCGGAGCCGATGCGCCGGGGACGCCCTCCCCCGATTCCGCCCCACACGGGACCGCGGTCGTCGCCCATCATGACGCCCCTTCCTCCGCCGCTCGATACCACCAGCGTGGATCTGCCCGCAATCTGGCTGGGGCTGTAAGGCTGAGAACGCTGCCCGTCTTTGTCGGACTTCAAAAAGAAATCGTCGGCGAAGACTTTTACGCCGCTCTCGCCAAGAGGCGTAATGGAAACCTCCACTACGGCGATGCCGGCGCCCGGTTCGGCGCCGAGAACGCTCCGGATGGCGTCTTTGTCGAGGTAGAGTTTGGCAGACACCTGAATTTCTTCGGCGCGGTACTTGCCTTCGGGCGCAACCTTCGGAGCCGCGGCCATAAGCGTGAACCCAACCAGCAGACCCGGCAGAAAGGTTCGCAGCATCGTGTCCCCCCACCTCGGATTATACGCCTCCGGCGTAGCGGCGTTTGAGTTCTTCCAGTCTCTGGATGACGGCGGCGCGGGGCAGAGCCGAAGGACTGGCATAGTGAATGCTCTCCAAGCGAACCCCGCCGGCGGGCAAAGCCGCACGCAACGTCACCACGGCGGCGCGGGGATAAACGATATTGACTCCCGCCTGTTCCTCGACGCCCACCGTCTTCCAACCGGAAACCGGCCACAGCGCGGCGAGCGCGCCGCCCCGCTTTTGGATGGCTTTCCCGCCCGCCCAGTCGAGGGGCGTGTATTCTTCGCCCGAACTCAGCCCCAGCGGGTAGCTGCCCTCGAGCGCATCGAAGCCTTCGGCCCCCTCGATGAGATGACGCCGGTACTCGAACTCTCCGTCCACACGCAGAATGGAGGTCACTTGGATTTTACGCCCACTTAGAACAGCGGACCATTTCCGCTCCACGCCGTCCGGCAGCAGCCCGCCGCCGAGCATCGCGCCGCGGCCGGCCATCGCGCCGGTGGCAGGGTCCCGGAAGACGAGGACGTTGTCCCAAACGCAGCGCGTCTTATCCTTCAGGATGGAAAACGGGAAGTGGGACGAATAAGTGAATTTCGTGTACTTGTCCCGGTAGTCCGGCGCGTTATGGCCGTTGATGGATTGCAGCCAGCGGACTTCGCCGGTGCGCTGCTCGCCGGTTAAGAGCATCTTTGGCCCCTGAGATCGAACGGTGAACGACCGCTTTTCCACCGGCAGCGGTTCTTCCGGCTCCGTCCAGAAGGGATCGCGAGGCGGAATCAGGAACAGCGCGAACGCTTGCATGCCCCAGTAGGGGTGGCCGTTATCAATATAGCTTTCGCAGATTTCGCGCGTGCCTTCAAGTGTGAGAGATTCGCGCAGTTTGCCGCGCTCGGCATCGAATCCGCCGATCTTCCATTGGTATTCGATGTTGGCGCGGGCGATGCGGCGGAGAAGACCAGGAGAATGCGGCCACAGCTTCTGCTCGTAAGCCAATACCAGCGGCGTCAGGACCGCCCAACGGTAGATGAGGGAGCGGCCAAACAAGACGTGGCAACCGTTAGCGCCGAAAAAGTATGGGGTCTTTTCGAGGAAGGCGCGCAACCGCTCCTCGAAGCGCCTGCGCCAAGACGGGTATTGTTGCCCCACCATCTTGTTCCAGTACAGGAAGTGGCTGGCGAAGACCCAGAAATTGTAGTAGTCGTACACCTGTTCGCGCACGGAATCCGAATACCAGCCGTCCGCGCCGGGAGCGGCCATCTTGTCGAGCGCCGCCAAATCTTCCAGCATGAACATCTGGTCGGCGGAGAACTCCGGCCACTTCTCCCTCAGCGCCAGACGGGCGGCGATGTTTACGGCGGTAAACCAGGCCCAATTGTTCGCCCGCACCGGCGTCTTGGCGCAACTATCGAGCCACGCCTGGATGTTGCGCCGCTCGGCGGCGGAGAGCTGCGGCAAAATCTGTTCGGATGCGAGCCATAGAGACCACGCAACGATGGAGGCTTCCACTTGCCGCTGCTGTTGCCTCTTCTCGGGTGGAGGCAGCCAATAGTCGGGGTGCTTGGGGTCCAAGGCGTTGCGGAAGGTTTCCGCGAGAACGGCGGCTAATTCCATACGCTTGCCGCCGACGTCGAACGCCGACGGCTTGCGTCCGGAAGCGACCCATGCCGCCATGGCGGGCATCATTCGCGTGACCGAATCGTACGTCTTGCCCGATTTGCCGACAGACCCTTCCTTGATGGTTCCGTCCTGGAAGTCGCACACCGCGAGACTCGGCGAAGTGCGGGCAAGATTGGCGAGGTATCCCTCCAGAATCGCTAGAAACCACTTCTCGAAGGGAGTGTGGGATGGCGCGGCAGCCGCGGCGGCCAAATGGAAAAGATCTCTTCGCGTCATGTTCGGCTCCAGCGGACGGATTCAACGCAGCCCGCGTTTCTTCAAATGGGCGATCAAACCCGCCGGATCGTCGGTGATGATGGCGTCGACCCCCGCCGCGATCAACCGGTCCCACTCCGCCGCCGTGTTCGCCGTCCAAGGAACCACTTGCAGCCCGGCGCGGTGGGCCTCAGCCACCTTTTCCGGCGTAACTAGTTTGAAGTGAGGCGAAACAATCCCGGCGCCCGCTTCCTTGGCGAGTTCGACGAAACTTACCGTGCGGTTCATTTCAAGCGCCGAAAGACGAATTTCGGGCGCGATCTTTCTCATGGCGTGCAGGGTGCGGTAATCGAATGATTGTACGATAGAGCGCGCCTCGAGCTTATGCTTCCGGATAGCCGCCGCCATCAGACGGGCGAATTCTTCCGGCGGAGGCGTGTACTCAGGGTTCTTTGGGAAGCTCTTCGTCTCGATATTGAAGTGGAAGGCGCCGCGGTTGGCAAGACCGAGCACCTCGTCGAGCGTCGGCACGCGGGCGCCAGGCACAGGCACTTGATCTGGAAACGCCTTGTTCTTTTTTGAGCCGCAATCCCAGCGCCGCAATTCTTCGAGGGTCATTTGCCGGATGATGACCGGTCCGGGAGGACCCTGACAGATCTCGAGGTTCATCTTTGGGTCGTGAGAAACCACGAGCACGTTGTCCTTGGTTACCGCGACATCCAGTTCGAGCACGTCAGCTCCTGCTTGAATGGCGAACTCGAACGCGGGGATAGTGTTCTCCGGGCGCGAACTGCGCGCGCCCCGGTGGCCATGCACCAGAACCGGCGCAGCCGCGGGCAGGATGGTGGCGCACAACAGCAGTAGGGAAAGAGTCTTATTCATGAAAAGTGCCTTTCTTCTAGCCTTTGAAGTCCGCTTTCAATTCGGCGGCGAACTCGCGCATGCGAGCCAGCAGGCGTTCGCCTATGTCCTTGTGCCGGTCAAAAACGTTGTAATCTTCGGCCGGGTCGCGGTCGAGGTGGAAAAGCTCCGGCGCCCCCTCGCGGGGTTTGCCTTCGGCGTCCATCCGGGCGAGCCGGCATTTCCAACTGCCCTCGCGGCAAGCCTGCAAATTGCGCCCCAGAAAATAGAAGAACGACTGCCGCGGCGAAGGGGTTCGTCCTTGCAAAAAGGGCAGGAGGTCGAAACCGTCGTAAACGCGGTCCGCAGGCAAACTCCCTCCGGCTGCCCGCACGAGCGTGGGGAAAAAGTCCAGCGTGGAGGCCATGTCGGCGCTCACGCGGCCCGCCGGAATGACGCCCGGCCACCGGGCGACGAACGGCACGCGCAAACCTCCCTCGTATGTAGTGCCTTTCGCGCCCCGCAGCATCCCCTTCGTTCCGGTGTGCCAAGGTTCCACGCCTTTCTGGAGCATGCGCGGCGGGAGGTTGTGCCAAGGGCCGTTGTCGCTCGTGAAAAGCACCAGCGTGTTGGAATCAATGCCCTGCTCTTTGAGGGTCTTCAAGATCTCGCCCGCGGACCAATCGAGCGTTTCGATCACGTCGCCGTATAAACCCGCGCGGGAGCTGCCGAGGAACTTGCCCGAGGCGCTGACGGGAAGGTGAGGCATCGCATAGGGCAGATACAGAAAGAACGGATCCTTCCCCGCGGAGCGAATCAGGCGGACGGCTTCTTCGGTGTAGCGCTGCGTCAGACGGGACTGATCTTCCATCAGCTCCACCGGTTTGGTGTCGCGGTAGAGTTCCAACGGGCGGTTGGTTTTCACCCACGGCGGAATCATGTCGTTGCTGTACAGCAAGCCGAAATAGCTGTCGAAGCCACGGCGGGTCGGGAGGTGGTCGGCGGGGTCGTGCCCCAGGTGCCACTTGCCGATCATCATGGTCCGGTACCCGCGTTGCTTGAGCGCTTGCGCCAGAGTGATTTCGCTCAGCGGCAAGCCGCCTTTCGAATCGGGACCAAGATTATTCGGTTGTCCGGCGCGAACGGGATAACGCCCGGTCAATAATCCCGCACGCGAAGGGGTGCATACGGGCGCCGCACAGTAGAAAGACGTTAGGCGCACGCCCTCGGCGGCCATGCGGTCCAAGTTCGGCGTGCGGATCGTGGGATGGCCGAAGCAGGCCAAATCACTGTAGCCGAGATCGTCGGCAAACAAGATGATGAAGTTCGGAGGGCGTGTCGCCGCAGCCCGGGCGGCGGCGCCGGCGGCGGCGCTGAGGAAGCCGCGGCGGCTCATGGTGGCAGCAGGAATTCGATTCATTACTGACATTGTGCACCCAAGCGCAGGCCGCGCAACTCACGGCAGCGCGGCAAGCCAATCATAGACCTGTTCTTGCAGCCTGCGGGGAAAACGGTTGAAATCTTCCGGCATTTCCACCCGTAGGGCCGCTTCGCGTCCGAGCAGACGGTAAACCTGCCGGGCGGCTTCGATCTCACGTTGGACGTCGGCGATTCGGGCGTAGCGGTCGAGCGTGGGAGCTACCACCATGGCCGGCTTAGGCGCAGCCATCGCCAGCACCTCACCGTAGTCGAAAGGAACGCGGTCCTCCTGCCCGATGAAGAAGCCGAGCCTAGGCAGCAATCCGTGCAGGTGCGAGTAGTGCCGCAAGCCTTCGGTTCCCTTGTTGGGCGTCGACAGCCGCAGAGGGTCGACGCCGCAAACAGCCGCGACCCCGCGGACGCGGTCCTCCAGCGCCGCTGTCGCCAGCCCCACCTTCGCGCCGAGCGCGTAACCAAGAAGGTAGATGCGGTCCGGATCCACAACTTCCAACGCCGCCAGCGCATCCACGGCGGCGCGCGTATCAGCCACCATCTTGCCGAGCAGCGACCACTTGGGGTAGCGCTGGTAAAACCGCCCGGCGTCGAGCACCCGCGAGCCGAACCCGATTTGGTCAAACGCCAAAACGGCGAAGCCGCGCTTGGTAAGCGCGGGGAAGGACGGACGGTGGTCGAGGATGTAATCGGCGCGCTTCGAGGACCACGGCATGCCTGCGGACCAGCCGTTCTGGTAGGTGTAAGGATGAAGCCAGATGACGGCCGGCCTGCGTCCGGGCGCGGGTTTGCCATCGGCGCCGAGCGGATAGAAAAGCGTGCCGTTGAGGTCGTCGCCAAACGCCAGTTCGGCGAGCCCCATGCCCTCGCTCCGGATGCGCGCAAGCCCTTCGGCGTTAGGCTGCGGGCGGTTGAAGATACTCGGCAGCCATCCCGAACTTGTCATCACCTGACCATCTAACTTCCGCCTCGCCGGGAAATGTATGCCTGCGGGCTCGTCGCCCATCGCCCACAGCAGGTTCTTGCGCAGTGCTTCCTTCTTCTGTAGCCACGCCGCGGGGGTGTCGGCGGATTTCAGAAAATCGCCCGGCGCGCGCCGGGGATAGCTCAGCGGGTTCGCCGTCTCGCCGGAGAGCTTGCGCCAATCGTCAAAGGCGTACCCGTGCACCCAAGTCTCCCACTTCGGGAACGGTTTGCGTCCGAATACGGCATCGAAGAAATCGAGAAAGTTCTCGATATCGCCCGCGGTGGTGGCGTGCTCACCCGCGCGGAGGTGGAGCCAAACGTTCTCTTCTTTTCTCAGGAATTGATACACGCGCCTGGCGGCGCGGTACGCCTGTTCGAAACCGACGGGATTCGACGCCGACTCCGAATAAGCCGTGTACAGCATCAACCCCCGCGGCGCGACCAAAGCCATCAGCGTATGTTGGTCCACGGGCAGCTTATCCTCGCGCCCGGTAAAAAAGCGCAGCCGCGGGTGGAACCAGTGCGGCTGAGCGCCGGTGAGAAGCTGAAGGCTTTCATTGGCGAACATGTCCGTGGTGAAGCGCCAGGGATTGCTTTCACCGGTGTTGCCGCTCGAAGGAATGACCGCGCCGATGCGTTCGTCGAAGGCGGCGGCAACCAGAGCCTGTTTGCCATTGCGCGAGTGCCCGGTCAATCCGATCTTGTTCTTGTCGACCTCGGGAAGCGTGTGCAAATAGTCCACGGCGCGCATGCCTGCCCACGCCCAACGGGCGAGACAGGAGAAGTCGTACTCGGGATACAGCTCGATGAACTTGTCCGAGTCGTCTTCGTTTCCATACATTGGGTCGGCGGCGAAGTAAATGCAGGCGATGTAGCCCCGGCGGACGGCGGTGGCGACCCACGGGCGCGTGCGCGGGTGGTTGGTCAGAAATACGGGAAACGGACCCTTGCCCGGCGGGATCATGAGTTGCACTCGCAGACTGCCGCGGTGTCCCGGTCCGAACTCCAGCCGCACGTCGCGCACAGTGACTGCGCCCTCCGTGCGAACGCCGGTGACTACGGCGCGCAAGTTGCCGGGCGGCGGCGGCATCTTGCCGAAGACCCAATGCTCGATCTGAGCGCGGAGCAACCGTTTCTGCCGCGCCCAATCGGCAGGGGTCTTCACGGGAACGTCGTGTCCTGGCTCGCGGATGACCAGCGGATCCGGCAGTTCAGGGTAGGATGGCATGGCGTCGAAATCCGGCGGAAGCTCGCCGGTGCGGCGCACCCAGTCTTCCCAGGACTTGTCCGTCGCATTGATGCGCCCATTAAAGTTTGTCCGGCTGGGGACCAGATTTTTCAGAAGGACTTCCAGAGCGTGCTTGCGCCGCTCGACACTCTCCTGGCTCGCCGCAGGCATCGCCCAAGCCATCAACAGCAGAACAGCCGCACTTCGCATCGTGGCAACCTCCCCTAAAGTATGCCCCACCGAGCGCGCCGCTCACTGCAACACGCTGAGCGTCTCCCGGAGCTTTTCGACAATCGGACCGGCAGCGCGCTCCGCCGCCGCGCACATCGGAACGGCAGTCAGCCACAGCGACAAACGCCTGGATCGCTGAGGGATCTCGGCTTGATGGAATAACCTGCGCCGCTCCAGCAAGGATGCCCAAGTGGCGGCGGTGCATGGATAGATCAAACAGCACACCACAACCGGCTTTTCGCTCAAGTTTGCATAAGCGAGGACTTGGTGTATATCGTGGCGATGCTCCTCGCGGATGGCATCCTCGTGGTTCGTGCGAAGTCCATGGCGGATTTCCTCCCAATGGCGCTTGTACTTGGCATCGACGATCAGGGTACACTGCTCGTGCTCCAAGATCAGATCCGGAACGAGTGAGCGTTGAGATCCGAGGTAAGGCGGGTCCCAAAGCAGGGGCGCGACAGTCTCGCGCTTGCGGCCCGCTTTCAGGGAACCTCCTGTGCGCACTGCAACCGCCCGGAAGATGGTCTCTACCCACGCTTCGAAGAACTGCTCCATGGGCATCGTCCAAGGAATTCCCTCCAGATCGCTGAGTCCGGCCAGTCCCCTCTCTTCGACTGTCCATTCGATAGCTTGCACTCCTTCCACCAACACGTCGCTCTTGAGAGACTGGCGTAGCCAGGAGTCAAACTCCCGGGGAGACGGGCGGCAAGCGGGCGCGCCGTGGACTTTCATGAGCAGCATCTCCGCCAACGCAATAAGAGCCTGAATGAATCCACCGTGCTCCCGCTGTGTCTCGAGCGACTGAATCTGCCGCTCGACGGCGTACCGGATGGCGCCTTTCAGGCGCCGGTCATCGCGCAAATCGGGGAAGCGACAAGGTACGTCCAGAAACCGGCCCCTCGCCATGTGCCGGACAGCGTACTGTTCCCACAGCACAGCGCCTTTAGGCGCCGAAACCTCTTGCTCAGTCACTTCGAAGCGCCTCTCCAGCTTGTCGAGCAGAGCCTTGAGGCGCGCCAAAACGGTGAATGCAAGCACCCACGGCGGCACTCTCCGCTCAGACCTCTTCAGCAACGGGAGCCGCAACAGAGCGGGGCTGACTGCCCAGCCGGTTTCGGCAAGCATTGGTCCGATCCCCTTCCAAGGAAATCGCGGCTGAACAACCAATCCGAAATCCGGCTTGGCGGAAAAAGGAGACAGCAACGGAACCGCCCCCACGGCGTTGCCTGTTTCAACACGCAGCCACACATCGGAGCCGTCGTAGTCACGGCTTACCGCAACGCTCAGCAAATCGAAAAACGGCCGGTTCTGAACAATGAACTGCTCTGCCAGACGCGCCGCCTGTGGCTGCGGATCGCGTCCGGCTTTAAGCCCGAAGAACTCCACTGCGGAGGTATCCCTCGTGCTGTAATCCTCGAGTTCCAGGCAAATGTTCTGCCCCGGGCTGGATGCTACAGGCTTTCGACCCATTGCAGATAGCTCCTGATGTCTTCCGCGAAGCCGGCAACGTATCCCTGCGCCAGATATTCGCGGAGCAAGGGAGCGAGAGCGGTTTGAAGCAGAGACTTGGCCTCGCTCTCTTCTTGCGCCAAAAAGTAGGAATGCCCGGGAACCAGTGGAAGCGCCTCGTCGGAGCCGTGTTCAACGAAAATCGACAGCATGCGCCGGAAAGCTTCCTTGCTTGTTGCGCACCCGTGTTTTTCTACCACCTCCATGCTCGGCCACAGCGAGACGAACGCGAAGCGGCGGCGCACCGCTACATCCACCAGAGCAATGCTCCTGTCGGCGGTGTTCATCGTGCCCAAGACGTGAAGATTGCGAGGAAGGAACAGAGTGCGGTGGAAGGGTTCGCCAAAATCGTAGGGCAGGTCGATCCGGCGCTCATATCCCGGTTCCGGTTCGAGTAGGTAGATTGCTTCGCCCAAGATTTTCGCGAGGTCTGCGCGATTGATCTCGTCAATGTGGAGAAGGTAATTGCGGGAAGGATCCGCCAGAGCCGCGGCTGCGGCTTCCATCAGAAAGCCGGGAGTGGGCGCGAATCGGAATCCGAGCGAGTGGTCGCCCTGGACGGGTGCCAGCCCTCCGATGAAATTCTCATACGTCGTGTTGGGGTGAAACTGAATCGACCGTCCGCAATGTCCGTACTCTTCTTCCAGAATCTTCCCAGCCATGAGTGTCTTCCCGACGCCAGGAGGACCTTGCAGAATCACATAGCGGCGCTTGCGAAGCAGCCGTATCACCTCTTCCCGGGTCACCGCCGTCATCAGATGTCTGAACCAAGCCGTTCGCAATTGCTCCGCATGCCCTTCGTGCTGAACCAGGGGAGCGTGTCCTCGCTCTCCGAACATGAGGTCCAGCAAAGCTGCCGCTGCGCGTTCTGTAGCTTCGCGGTTCCCGGTGGGCGCAAGAGCCGCGTAGATGACCTTCCCGTAACGCTCGCACACTTTGTGATACGAGGACCAACGCCGTTTCAACTCGCCTGGCATGTCCAAATCCACTCGGGCGGGGTCATGCTTAGCCCACGCAACCTGCTTGCCGCCTCCAAACTCTTTGTTTAACCACGCACAAATGGCTCGAACTTTGCGGGCATGACCGGGACGCCCGAGTATGGCTTCATCAGGCGATAGACCTTGGGTGCCAACTACCATGGCCACGAGACAAGGTGCGCCATTCACGGGGAAAATGACAAACGACATCCCGCCATAAGGACCCGAAGCCGGATTGGAGGGGTGGATATATGCAGCAAAAGGCACGCCGGAGTCGCCGGCAAACTCCGCCGCTCGAAGAGTCACTGATCCTTGCGCCGTCTTCGGATAGCGTCCGCCGCTCGCTCCAAACAGCGCTTCCAAGGCTTCTTGATTGCGCGATTTCCAGTTTTCGGTGGTTTCGGAATGAATGATGTAGAAAAGGGGTTTCAGGCAAGGCAACATAAGATCTCGCGATTGGCGTTCATGCCGGAACGATTGTACATCTCTCGGTCCGTCCGTGTTGGCCTGCGGGAGTGGAAAACACTCCGCCGGTGCAAGGGAATGAACGCGCATCCTCGCCGCGCGGGAATGTTCCGGTTACCCTGAGCGGCTCTGCGTGTGGTAACATCCTGATTTTGGAAGACCTTCCGTGCGCCCACGCGGCATTGGTCCCGCCGGCAGCTTGCATCTTTGGAAGTGGCGGGGCATAGTTGCGCGCGGAACCTAAGAACTAGGGAGTAATCGGGTGAAAGTATACGAGGGAATCGATATCCGGAATGTGGCCTTGATCGGTCATGGCAACTGCGGCAAGACGTCGCTCGCGGCCGGAATGCTGTACATGACCGGCGCCACCAACCGCCTGACTCGCGTCGACGAGGGCAACACCGTCACCGACTATGACGACGAGGAGGTGGCCCGCAAGATCACCATCTCCACCGCGCTGGCATACGTCGAGTGGAAGAAAAAGAAGATCAACCTGCTCGACACGCCGGGCTTCAATATTTTCATCAACGACACGCACATGTCGCTCGCCGCGGCCGACGCCGCGGTAGTGGTGGTGGACGGCGTCGCGGGCGTCGAAGTGCAAACGGAGAAGGTTTGGGCTTTCTCGGAAAAATTCAAGCTGCCCCGCGCGCTGTTCATCAACAAGCTGGACCGCGAGCGGTCGAGCTTCGAGCGGGCGCTCGAAAGCATTCACGAAATCTTTGGGCGCGCCGCCGTTCCCGTGCAGTTGCCTATCGGCAGCGAGCGTGATTTCAGCGGAGTCATAGACTTGATCCGCATGAAGGCGTATACGTACGAACCCGACGCCGACGGCAAGGGCAAGGAGGGAGAAATCCCCGCCTCGCTCGCCGGCGCGGCGCAGAAGGCGCATGAAGCCTTGGTCGAAATGGTGGCGGAAGGCAACGACGCTTTGATGGAAGAGTTTTTCGATAAGGGCACGCTATCGCCCGAGCACATTCTGGAGGGCCTGAAAGCCGCAACCCGCGAGATGCGCATGTTCCCCGTGCTGTGCGGCGCGGCGCTGAAAAACATCGGCACGGATTTGCTCGCCGACTTCATCATCGAAAACTTCCCCGCCCCGGTGGAACGGGGCGTTTTGGCGGGCAAAGACTCTAACGGCGGCGAGGTGACCCGCAAGATCGCCGACGCCGAGCCGTTGTCGATATTCGTCTACAAGACGGTGGCGGACCCGTTCGCCGGGCGCGTTAGTTACTTCAAGGTTTGCAGCGGCATTCTAAAAAACGACGCCAACGTGGTGAACACGCGGACCGGGGCTGCCGAGCGGCTTTCGCATATCGGCTGTTTGATGGGTAAGTCGATCACCCCCGTGACTCAACTGCACGCAGGGGACCTGGGCGCCGTAGCGAAGCTCAAGGAAACCCTGACGGGCGACACCCTGTGCGATAAGGGAAGCCCTATCGCGTATCCAAAAGTCGAGTTGCCGGAGCCGTCCATTGCGTACGCCATCGAAGCCAAGTCGCGGCAGGACGAGGACCGCATGGGCAACGCCGTGGCCCGCATTCTCGAAGAAGATCCGTCCCTGCGTTTCTACCGCGATCCGCAGACCAAGGAATTCCTGCTGGCCGGAAGCGGCCAGCAGCATGTCGAAGTGGTGGTCAGCAAGCTGCGCAAGCGCTACAACGTGGACGTGAACCTGAAAGCGCCCAAGATTCCGTACCGCGAAACCATCCGCGGCACCGCGGACGTCCAAGGGCGGCACAAGAAACAGACCGGCGGGCACGGGCAGTTCGGCGACTGCAAGATCCGCATGGAGCCGCTGCCCCGCGGCCAGAAGTTCGAGTTCGCGAATGAGATCTTCGGCGGCGCGATCCCACGGCAGTTCATTCCGGCGGTGGAGAAGGGCATCCTTGAGGCGGCCGAGCGCGGCTATCTGGCCGGCTACCCGGTGGTGGACTTCAAGGTGACGTTGTACGACGGCTCTTATCACGAAGTCGACTCGTCGGAAATGTCGTTTAAGCTCGCCGGCCGCAAGGCGTTCAAAGCCGCTATGGAGCAAGCCAAGCCGGCGCTGCTCGAGCCGATCATGAACGTCGAAGTGCACGCTCCGGTGGAGTACGCGGGCGATTTGATGGGCGACATGAACGGCCGCCGGGGCCGCATCTCGGGCATGGAGACCAAGGGCAGCACGCAGATCATCCGCGCCCAGGTTCCCATGGCGGAGATGTTGACTTATCAGAACGACCTCATCTCCATGACCCAAGGCCGGGCGAGCTTCACCATGGAGTTCTCGCATTACGACTTCGTGCCGCAACAACTGGCGGACAAGATCGTCGCCGCGGCGAAAGCCGCCAAAGCGGGCGAGGAAGAGGAAGAGGAGTAATTCCCTTTCCTCGGCTCTTTGCCGCCGATGGCGCGCCACACGGCGGCAAGCAAAGTTGGGCCTTCTGCCAGGGCGGTTTCCCTGCTCGCCATCCCGGAGGTATATACTGGCTGTACCTGGAAGGGAGTCTCGAAATGAACAGACTGCATCGCGTCATCGCGAACTGGCAGTGTGCGCTCGCGATGGTTGTAACTACTATTGTCTTCGCGCTTCTGAGCCCGCCCGCATTTTCGCAGGCTACCAGCGCCACCATTTTCGGATCCATCACTGACGCGAGCGGCGCCGCGGTGCCTGGGGCGCAAGTGACCGCCACAAACATTGAAACCAACTTCTCCCGCTCAGCCACTACCGGACCGGATGGGCGTTATCAACTTGTGTTCCTTCCGATCGGAACCTACAAGGTTGAAGCTAACGCAGCGGGGTTCAAGAAGTTTGAGCAGACAGGCGTGGTGTTGGACGTGAACCGCAACGCGCGGGTTGACGCCGTTCTCCAAGTCGGACAATTGACCGAGACGGTGGAGGTGAAAGCCGACGCGCCGTTAGTGGAGACGAAGGTGCCGGCCCTTGGTCAGACGGTGAATAACGAAGATATCGTCAACCTCCCCTTGGTGGACCGGGACGTGTACAGCCTGCTGACGCTGACTCCCGGCGTAGACATGACCGGCGAAGCTTCGGACAACTTCGGCGCGCCGATGCGTGTGACGCTGATCAACGGCTCGGCTTTCTCGCACATCGGCTCGGTGAATTACACCTTGGACGGCGGCAGCAACATGAACGGGCTTCGAAACACGGGCAACGTGGCGCCGAATCCCGACGCCGTCGAGCAGTTCCGCGTGCTCACCAACAGCTTTTCGGCGGAATATGGGCGCTTCTCCGGAGGCGCCATCGACATCGTCACCAAGAGCGGGACCAACCGCTTCCGCGGCTCGTTGTTCGAGTTCATACGCAACGACAAGCTGAACGCTAACCGCTGGCTGCCCGGGCAGTCCGCCCTGCGCAAGGACCCGCTCCGCCGCAACCAGTTCGGCGGCACTCTGGGAGGACCAATCTCCCGCGACCGGACGTTCTTCTTCTTCAGCTACTCGGGACTCAGGCAGCGGACCACGAACTTCGCCAACACCGCAACGCCCATCACCGCGGCGGAGCGCGCGGGCGACCTGTCGGCTACCGGCGGCACCGCGCCTCAGGATCCGCTCAACAATTTCGCTCCCTTCCCCGGACGGATCATCCCAACGACCCGCTTTGATCCCACCGCGAAGCGGATCATCGACCAGTTCATCCCCTTGCCCAACTTGCCCGGCAACCTGTATGAAGCGCAAGTGCCGCGCCCGCGAAACAGCGACGAGATCCAATTGAAGGGAGACCATGCGCTCACCACAACGCACCGCCTGACAGGGAGCTACTTTTACACCACCGGTTCCGACAAGGTCGGCTTGCAGGGCAACATGCCGTGGGTCATCCGGAATTTCAAATACACGATCCACAAGTGGGTGGCCAGCGACACATGGATCGTCTCTCCGACCAAGGTCAATCAGCTCAACATTCAATACAACCGCAATTTCGGCGGGCGCGTGAACCTGCCTGCCATTTCGTTGGGCGATCTCGGCTCGGCGTACAAGATTCAAGGCGATCCGTCGCTGCCTCAGATCCAGGTCTCCGGACGCTTCAATTTGAACAGCGGCATCGCCGGACCGGTGGCGGGCAGCAATCAGTACCAGTTGCGGAACACCCTGAACATCAATCAGGGGCGGCACTCGATCTCCGTCGGCGGCGAGATGATCTTGGAAAAGATGATCCACGATACGCTGCTGAACAATTACGGCGTCTTCAGTTTCACCGCCAACAACACGCGGGGCAGCCGTAACGCCACAGCGGACTTTCTTCTCGGTCTTCCGAACACGATGAACCAGGACGCCCCGACCACGAAAATCGTCAACAGTTGGTACTGGGGCTTGTTCCTCCAGGACGACTTCCGCGTGCACCCGCGGCTGACTCTTAATCTGGGCTTGCGCTATGACCTGCAACTGCCGATTACGGATCCGCATGACCGGTTTCTGACTTTTGTTCCCGGAGTGCAGTCCCGAATTGTGACGCATGCGCCGGCAGGATTGCTCTTCCCGGGCGATCCCGGCGTCGGGCGCGGAATCGTCAAAGCCGACAAGAACAACATCAGCCCTCGCATTGGGTTCGCCTGGGATCCCTTCGGCGACAGGAAGACATCGATTCGCGGCGGCTTCGGGATGTTCTATGGCAGCACTTCGGGCAACCAGTGGAATTCGTCGTCGGACAATCAGCCATTCGCCATCCGGCAGCAGTTCAATAACGTCAAGTCGCTGACGGATCCGTATGGCTTGTTGCCCGGAGGAGTCTCGCCGTTCCCATATAACTACACGCCCGCCGCGGCGCGGTTCTACGCGCCTTCGGCGGTTTCCGGCATCAGCCTGGATTACAAGTGGCCGTACAGCTTCCAGACCAGCTTTTCCGTACAGCGGCAGGTCGGACGCTCCAGCAGTTTCACCGCCGCCTATGTGAGCACGCTGGTGCGCCGCATTCCCACCACCATGGACATGAATTACCCCGTGCTCACTCCCACAGCCACCACAAACAACGTCAACGACCGGCGCCCGTATTTGCCGGGAGTGTTGTCCACGATCGGCTTGAACAAGGGGATCATCAACTCCGCATACCATGGCTTGCAGATCACCGGAGAGCGGCGTTACAGCCGTAACTTCAGCCTGAAGGGTTTCTACACCTTCGGGAAAGGGCTGGACGTGACAAATACGCAAGCCAGCACGAGCAGCGTCAGCGGCGCCACGGACTGGAACAATCTGCGGCTCGACCGCGGACGCACGAACGGCGACCGGCGGCACCGCTTCAACGTGAACGGCATCTGGCGTCTCAACTATGTCGGCAAGGCGCCGCTGCCGGTGCGCGCCATAGCGGGCGGCTGGTCGTTGTCTTTCATCATGAGCGCGCAGAGCGGAACGCCGCTCACCATTACGGCGGGCAACGACCGCAACCTGGACGGCAATAACAACGACCGCGCCAATCTGGTCGGAAACCCGGTGCTCGACTCCGGGGCCGGGATCTCTGTCGCGCCGGACGACGCGGCTGCGCTCGCAGAAGGCGCCCTCCGGCTTGCGCGGACGCCGGTCGGCGAGCTCGCGGCGATGGGCAGGGCCGGGCGTGCCTATGTCGAAGCCAACCACGACCTGGCAAAACTGGAGATGACCAAATCGAATTTCATCAGTATTGCGTCTCACGAACTGCGTACCCC
>Ga0101944_10002346_pt1 | contig 31062 bp, 18 predicted proteins | sample DewCreD2012metaG_FD_75245 | JGI IMG/M metagenome (GOLD analysis project Ga0101944, IMG submission 75245) | Hot spring sediment bacterial and archeal communities from British Columbia, Canada, to study Microbial Dark Matter (Phase II) - Dewar... ... | reverse complement strand
TCTGTCCACGACGAAGGCTCCCGCAATTAGGCTTTCGAGGCTCTATCACACGGCTTCGGCACTGGCTGTCTACGCTTCGCAGGCCGGGTCACCCCGACACCACGCAAGACTCGCTTCCGGCTGCTGGCCAAGCTCTTCCGGACGGGCTTGATTACCCGCAGGGTTCCATCGAAAGGTTTCACGATGTATCCTACATGCGATCCTCCTTTCCCAAGTTCAACGCAGCGCAAGGACAGTCACTGGTTTTCGGCTGGTAGAATAGTCTGGAAACCCACCACGTCCCCTCGAATAGTCAACAGAGAGCCGTGCACGAAGCGCGGAGAGGGTTCTGCTTCAAAAACGCGTGCATCTCTTTTCTTCCTCCTTGTTTTCGTCACGCTACACGATGCGCGCGGGGCGCGCCGAGGCGAGGATCATCGGCTCGAAGACTCTGCCCCGGCGCCCGGTTGCCGGAACCGCTTCCAGTTAATCCCCAGTTTTCGCATCCGCGCCCGGAGCGTGTGCGGATTGATTCCCAGCAGGCGCGCCGCCCCAAAAGGGCCTTCGATGCGGCCGTGCGTGGCTTCCAGGGCCGACTCGATATGGCGATTCATGGCCTCGTCCAGCGGCAGGATGCGCGAGCGGGTTTCGGGCATGGCGGGCTTGACCGGCCCGTCGCCAGCGGAGGGCGCCGCGGGAATGCGGCCCACGCCCAGGGCGGTCGCCACTTCCAGGCGTGCGCCGTCGCCGAGGATCGCCGCGCGGTCGATCACGGCGGCCAGCTCGCGGATGTTGCCCGGCCAGGGATAGTTCTGCAAGATCGCGATGTCTTCCGGCGTGGGCATGGCCAGCGCCAAACCGAAGCGCGTGGCGGCCTTTTCCGCGAAATGGGCCGCCAGCGCGGGAATGTCCTGCAACCGGTCGCGCAGCGGCGGCAGATGGATCGGAAACACGGCAATCCGGTACCAGAGGTCTTCGCGGAACTTTCCCGCGCTGACCATCGCGGCCAGGTCGCGGTGCGTGGCGGCGACGATCCGCACGTCGACGTGGATCGGACTGTGCCCGCCGACCCGCTCCAGCCAGCCGTCCTGCAATATCCGCAACAGCCGCACCTGGGCGGCCAGGGGAAGCTCGCCCATCTCGTCCAACAGCAGCGTGCCGCCGTCGGCCCGCTCGAACCATCCTTGCCGCGATTCGACCGCGCCAGTGAACGCGCCGCGCTCGTGCCCGAACAACTGGGAGTCGATCAGTTCGGAAGGGATCGCCCCACAATTGACGCGGATGAACGGGCCCGCCGCCCGCGGCGAGCGATTGTGAATCAGCCGCGCCACAAGCTCCTTGCCGGTGCCGGTCTCGCCGACGATCAACACAGGCACGTCCGAGCGAGCGACCAACTCGACGCGATCCATGACCATGCGGAGGCCCGAATCCGCGCCCACCACCGTGTCGGCCAAGGCCTTCCGGCCCAGCCGGGTCAACAGCGACCGTTTGTCGGCCTCGGCGGCCTCGCGCAGGGCAGCCATTTCGCGGAGCCGGCGATCATTCTCCATAGCGGCGGAGAAGGGCTCCAGGAGAAATCTGGCCAAATCCAAATGGCAAGGTTCAAATGCCGCGCGGCGGCTGGCCACCAGCACCAGTGTCCCGGAAGGATTTCCCGGTTCACCCAACGGGCCAGCAACCGCCTCGCCCTTCATGCCGGCGGGGATGACCGAGCTTGCCACCAGGGCATCCATGTCGCGGTCGGAGACGCTGGAGAAGGGCCCTACGTGAAGCAACCGCCCCTGGTTCGACCAGGCGAGGACCGCTCGCTTTTGCGCCCCCAAGCACTCCGATCGGACCTTCAGATCCAATGATGCCGGATCGTTCATCCCTGCGGCGACCGTTTCCAGCAGGTCCCGGTCCCAGTCAAACCGGCGCACCAGGAGCTGCTGGATCGGGATGAACGGCTGAAGCATGGCCGCGATGTTGGCGGTTGATTCGGCGATTTCAATGTGCCGGCATACCTCTCGCCAGACGTCGAAAAGAACAGTTCGATAGCGGTCCAAAGCAGACATCCTTGAACAGGAGACGGTTAATCTAGCATATTTCACGGGAACGCCCCATCATATTTCACGGGCCGTGCTGGTGCAAGATGGTCCGATGACATAAGACATGCCCAGCAAAAGTATTTCGCGTCTAGATTTTTCACGGTGGTTTCTGGCATACGGGTTGCTCTGGCCAGGGCACCGATGATCGACCCTGCCTGGTCATCAAGGCTACCTGCTGCGCCGATTGCAGGATGGATCGCCAGCGCGTGGGCCTCGGTATTTGGCAGTGCCCCCCGCGTTTGTGTGGCGAATCATCGCCCTCCGAAACACCAGACCGGCCAAGGGGGACAGTCCCATTTTCGCGGACTTCGCCGCGAAAATCGGGACAGTCCCCGTGAACGGTGTACCTCGCAACGGATGGGCACAGCGTACTTCAACTTGCACGGAGGAAACCTATGGTCTTCCGATCCCCAGGTCGGTTGTTGGGGTATGCGGCAGTCTGGCTGGGCATGGGGCTCTTGGTGGGATGCCTTGAGTCGGACAGTGGCAAGTGGGGCCCTGGCGGCCCCGCCGGTTCGGTCAGTTTATTGAACGTCTCCTACGATCCCACGCGGGAGTTGTATGCCGAGTTCAATCGTCGATTCGCCGAACATTGGCAGACGACGACCGGCCAGGCCATTTCGATTCGGATGTCGCACGGTGGGTCGGGCAAGCAGGCGCGGTCGGTGATCGACGGCCTGGAGGCCGATGTGGTCACCTTGGCCCTCGCATACGACATCGACTCGATTGTGCGCCACGGCGGCCTGATCGCCCCGGATTGGCAAGACCGGCTCCCGCACAAAAGCGCTCCGTACACCTCGACGATCGTCTTTTTGGTTCGGCGGGGCAACCCGAAGGGGATCAAGGATTGGGCCGACCTGGTGAAGCCCGGCGTCTCGGTCATCACCCCCAATCCGAAGACCTCGGGCGGGGCGCGCTGGAATTACCTGGCGGCGTGGGGGTTTGCGCTGAAGCGCGAGGTGGGCGACCTGGCCAGGCTGCGCGACCCGAAACACGCCGAGGCCGTGGCCAACGCCCAGGGCAAGGCCCGCCAGTTCGTCACGGAGTTGTTCCGTCGCGTTCCGGTGCTCGATTCCGGCGCCCGGGGCTCCACGATGACCTTTGTGCAGCGGGGCATCGGGGACGTCTTGTTGTCGTGGGAGAACGAAGCCTTATTGGCGGTCCAGGAGATGGGCGGGGACGGGTTGGAGATCGTCGTGCCGTCGGTGAGCATTTTGGCCGAGCCCTCGGTGGCGATGGTGGATCGCGTGGTCGACAAGCGAGGGACGCGCCAGGCCGCGGAGGCATACCTGCAATACCTTTACTCTCCGGCGGGTCAGACCGCCGCAGCCAAACACTTTTATCGTCCCCGCGACGTGAAGGGCGTGCCCGAAGATCTCCTTCGGCGGTTCCCGAAGTTGGAGTTGTTCACGGTGGACGAGGTGTTTGGCGGCTGGCAGAAGGCCCAGGCCGAGCATTTCGACGACGGGGGCGTGTTCGATGGGATCTCCAAGCCGCGGTCCTGAGAAAAGGCAACTGATGTTCAGACGACACACCGTGTTGCCGGGTTTCGGCCTGACCTTGGGGTTCACGCTTTCGTACCTCAGCCTGATCGTACTGATCCCGCTGGCGGCGCTGTTCTTGAAGGCGGCGGGAACCGACGCGGGGCAGTGGTGGCAGGCGGTGTCCGACGCGCGGGTCGTGGCCTCGTATCGGCTGAGTTTCGGGGCTTCGTTCGTCGGCGCCCTGGTCAACGCGCTGTTCGGCTTGATCGTCGCCTGGGTGCTGGTCCGCTACCCATTTCCAGGCAAGCGGGTGGTGGACGCGATGGTCGATCTTCCTTTCGCCCTGCCGACCGCCGTCTCCGGGATCGCGCTGACGGCCTTGTACGCACCGAACGGCTGGATCGGGAAATGGCTGGCGGGCATGGGAATTCCGGTGGCCTACACGCCGCTCGGCGTGACGGTGGCCCTGGTCTTCATCGGGCTACCCTTTGTGGTCCGCACCCTGCAACCGGCGATCGAGGACCTGGAGCCGGAAATCGAAGAAGCGGCCGCCAGCCTCGGGGCGAGCCGGTGGCAGACATTCTGGAGGGTCATCGTGCCGACGATCTTGCCCGCGATGCTGACGGGTTTCGCCCTGGCGTTCGCCCGGGGCTTGGGAGAGTACGGCTCGGTGGTGTTCATCTCCGGGAACATGCCGATGAAGACCGAGATCGCCCCGTTGCTGATCGTGACCAAGCTGGAGCAGTACGACATGGTCGGCGCCTGCGCGATCGCCGTGGTGATGCTCGGCGTGTCGTTCCTGCTGTTGCTGGCGATCAACGTGCTTCAGTGGTGGAGCCGGCGGCACCAGACGTAACGGAAAGGAGGCGCTGCCATGCGTTGTTGTTAAGGCGAAGGGCGACCTTGCCCCATGAACGGATTGGTCTTTCACTCGCACAACCCATTGGAATGGAACCTCAAAGGACCCATCGTATGAAACCGTCGCTTTCTTTATCTGGAGTCAATCGTCGGGGGGGCTTCAGCCTGGTGGAGCTGCTCGTGGTCATCGCCATTATCGCGTTGCTGGTCGGCCTGCTCTTGCCGGCCGTGCAGGCCGCCCGGGAAACGGCCCGCCGCAGCCAATGCGCGAACAATCTCAAGCAAATCGGGCTGGGAATCCACAACTTCCACGAGGCCCAGGGCTATCTGCCCAGCAGCGTGCGCCCAACGCAGGCGAACACGGTTCGCGCCGGGGTCTTTGTGCGACTGTTGCCGTACGTCGACCAGAAGACGCTTTGGGACGAATACGACACCTCCTTGCAGTGGAGCCATCCGCGGAATCTTCCCGTGGCGAGCTTGCGGATCAGCACCTATGAATGCCCGACCGCGCCGAAGCAGAACTACACGATGGACCACGAGCCGGACGGGTTCCAAGGGGGGACGTCGCCGTGGGTCGGGATCGTGGCGGTCGGCGACTACGGGGCGTCGTTGGGGGTTTCGCCCGCCTTGGGGGCGCTTTCGGACCCCGCCTCGCCGATCGACGCGAGCACCTACCCGACCTCCGGCGGCGCGTTCATCACGAATGGCTTCTTGCCCAAGAATTCACGCCTGACCTTGGCCGACATTCACGACGGCACGACCAACACCGTTGCCGTTTGGGAGTCGGGCGGACGTCCGTTCGTGTATCGCGGCGGCAGTCTGATTCCCGGCGGCGACAACCTCACCAACCACCACACGAACGGCGGCGGCTGGGTCCGGCCCGCCAGCGACATCCTCTTCTCCGGATCCTCGAAAGATGGTTCCCTGATTCCCGGAACCACACAAGCCGGCACCTTCCTCAACCGGACCAACGGCTATGACCACGCGACCGAAACATACGGCCCGACCGGCTTTCCCGCGCCGTATGGAACGGAAGGGTCGAGCCAGCCTTTCAGCTTCCACGGCTCCGGGCTGAACGTGCTGTTTGGCGATGGCCGCGTCAAGTTCCTCAGCGAGGAGGTGAACATCGCGGTCGTCGCGGCCTTGGTGACGCGCAACGGGGCCAAGAAGGAAGTGAAAGTCAGTCCGTCTTCTTTGTGAGGCTCCCGATTGCCAAAGCGAGGGCGTGGCTTGTCGGGCAACGCCGCAAGCCACGCCGGTCGAACACGCGGATGGCGGGAAGCGAGTGTGCTCCATGTCGATCTCGACTGGCGTTCATGCGGTTGGCGCGAGTCACCCCCGCTCCACGGCGGCGACCGCCGAGCCGGCGGTGGTCCGATGGACGTTGATTGGCGTTTCGCTCCTGTTTCTCGGCCTGTTCTTGGTGATCCCGCTGGCCGCGGTTTTTGTTCAGGCGTTCGAGAAAGGGATCGCGGCGTACTTCCGGTCGCTGGTGGATCCCGACGCCCTGTCGGCCATCCGTCTGACGCTGCTGGTGGCCGCCGTGGCCGTGCCGCTGAATACGGTGTTCGGGGTGGCGGCGGCCTGGGCGATCACCAAGTTCGAGTTCGTGGGCAAGAACCTGCTCATCACGCTGATCGACCTGCCGTTTAGCATCTCGCCGGTGGTTGCCGGGCTGGTCTTCGTGCTTTTGTTCGGCCGCCAGGGTTGGCTGGGACCGTGGGTGGAGGCCCACAACCTGCGCGTCATTTTCGCCGTGCCGGGAATCCTCCTCGCCACGGTGTTCGTCACGTTCCCCTTCGTGGCCCGCGAGTTGATCCCGCTCATGCAGGCCCAGGGGACCGAGGAGGAAGAGGCCGCCAGGCTGCTCGGCGCCAGCGGCTGGCAGACCTTCTGGCACGTCACGCTGCCGAACATCAAGTGGGGGCTGTTGTACGGGATCGTCTTGTGCAACGGCCGGGCGATGGGCGAGTTCGGCGCGGTGTCGGTCGTTTCCGGCCACATCCGCGGGCACACCAACACCATGCCGCTGCACGTCGAGATCCTCTACAACGAGTACAGCGTGGCGGCGGCCTTCGCCGTGGCCTCGCTGCTGGCGGCCCTCGCGCTGGTGACGTTGGTCCTCAAGTCGGTGCTCCAGTGGAAAGTCGCGCGGCAATTGGCCCAAGCAGGAGAGTGAAAGAAATGTCGAAGCCGAGAACAGCAGACAGTAGACGGCACACGGCAGGTGATGCCTCAGCATAACCGAACCGGGCAGAGACATGCTAAAGCACAATCTGCGGCCGCTACGGCTACGGCGTCGGGAGCATGACATGAGCATTGAAGTCGAAAACATCAGCAAGACGTTCGGCCAGTTCGCAGCCTTGCGCAACGTGAGCTTGAGCGTGGCGACGGGGGAGCTGGTGGCCCTGCTCGGGCCTTCCGGGTCCGGCAAGACGACGCTCTTGCGGATCATCGCTGGATTGGAGGCCCCCGATCCGGGCAGCGGCCCGATTCGCTTTCAGGACGAAGACGTGGCCGGGCGCGGCGCCGGGGCTCGCCGGGTGGGCTTCGTTTTCCAGCACTACGCCCTGTTCCGCCACATGACCGTGGCCGAGAATGTGGCCTTTGGGCTGCGCGTTCGCCCGTGGCGCCTGCGGCCATCCAAGTCCGACATCCGCGAGAAGGTCCAGCGACTCTTGCAGCTTGTGCAACTCGATGCGTTTTCCAACCGTTATCCGAACCAGCTTTCCGGCGGCCAGCGGCAGCGCGTGGCCTTGGCCCGGGCCTTGGCCATCGAGCCCAAGGTGCTCCTCTTGGACGAGCCGTTCGGGGCCCTCGACGCCAAGGTCCGCATGGAGCTTCGCCAATGGCTCCGCCGGCTGCACGACGAGATCCACGTCACCAGCGTCTTCGTCACCCACGACCAGGACGAGGCCCTGGAACTGGCCGACCGCGTGGTGGTCATGGACCGGGGGCGCATCGAGCAGATCGGAACGCCCGACGAGGTGTTTCATTCGCCCACGACGGAGTTCGTGACCACGTTCCTTGGGCAGGTGAACCGGTTCCACGGGCGGGTCGAGGACGGCAAAGTGCATTTCGCCACGCTCTCGTGGGAATCGCCGGAGCACGCGGCGATGCCATCGCAGCCGGTGCGGGTGTTCGTGCGGCCGCACGATTTCGAGGTCGAGACGCACCGCAACGGCGCCCCGGCGTTCCGCGCCACCGTGCGCCGCGTCCATTCGGCCGGCTCCAATGCGCGATTGGAGCTCGTGGCCGAGTCGGGCGAACCGCTTTGGGTCGAGATGCCGCTGGACCAATATCGCGAGCGGGGCATCGCGCGGGGAAGCCACGTGTTCCTCACCCCGCGCGACGTGAAGGTCTTTGCCGACGGCGTCGGCCCCCGGGACGCCGGCCAGCCGGCCGCGTGAAGCCCGGCGTAGCGGTTCACGAGGACGGTCCCGATTTTCGCGGCGAAGTCCGCGAGAATGGGACTGACTCCTCTGCCGGGACGGAGAGCGACTCCAACATCGCATCCTCGAAGTCGGCTGCCGAAGGGAAATCGCTACGGTGAGCCGTGGCGTGCATGGCTGGGAGCGCCCCAGAGGGCGGCGAGGGGGCCGCGACGCCGCAACTGCCCCGGTCATGACCGGGTCGCGGTCCAAATGTCGTAAGAGCATGTCTCTTGGGCCCCCCACAGCGCCCTTGGCTTTCGATCTCGGCTCGCCTGTTGAACTCCCGGGCCCGGCAGGATAAAAAGTAACCGTTCACAGGCCGGGGACTTGCGCGTTTTTCGGGCCGTTTCGCGCCGAAAAATGCGTCTGCCCCCTGACCGGCCAAGGGGGACAGTCCCATTTTCGCGGACTTCGCCGCGAAAATCGGGACAGTCCCCGTGAACGGTTGCGATAAAAAGGATGCGATCGATGGTTTTTCCAAGGCCTTGCCAATGATGTCGGGGGAGGATGCCATGTCTCGTTCGCTCGCTCGCCGCCGCGGTCGGTCCGCCAGCCGCCGCGATTTTCTCAAACTCTCTTCCGCGTGGGGCTTGGGGGTTTCGGCGCCGTGGGTGGCGCCTTGTTCGGTGTTGGGAACCGCCGCGCCGAGCAACCGAATCCACGTGGCCGTGATCGGCAACGGCAACCAAAGCACGATCGACCTGCCCGCCTTCTTGGAACAGCCCGACGTGCAGGTGCTCGCGGTCTGCGACGTGAACACGGCCAGCCACGGTTACAAGACCCCCGACCAGTTCCTGGGGCGCAAACCGGTGCAAGAGCAGGTGAACGCGTACTACGCCAAGCGCGCGGGGTCGGGGCAATACAAGGGCTGCGACGCCTACAACGATTTCCGCGACGTGCTGGCGCGGCGGGACATCGACGTGGTGGTGCTCGTCGTTCCGGACCATTGGCACGCCCCGATGACCGTGCTGGCGGCCGAGGCGGGCAAGGACATTTATTGCGAGAAGCCGCTGTCGCTGACCGTCGAGCAAGGCCGGGCCATGGTCAACGCCGTGCGCAAGCACAAGCGCATTTTCCAGACGGGGAGCCAATTCCGCTCCAGCCCGGCCAACCGCCACGGCTGCGAGTTGGTGCTCAACGGCCGGATCGGGAAACTCAAGCGAATCCTCACCTTCATCGCCGAGCAGAACGCCGTCGATCCCGGCCCCGGTTGGAAGCCCGAGCCCGTCCCGGAAGGCTTCGATTACGAACTCTGGCTTGGGCCTGCCCCGCGGGCGCCGTACCATTCGGGGCGGTGTTTGTATCGGTTCCGGTTCAATCTCGATTATTCCGGCGGCCAGACCACGAACTTCGGCTGCCACAGCAACGACATCGCCCAATGGGGCACGGCCAACAGCCACACGGCACCGATCGAATACGAGGACATGGGCTCGGAGTGGCCTGCGCCGGGCGGGCTTTACAACACCGCCACCAAGGTGGCGTTTCGGGCCCGCTATGCCGACGGCTTGGAGCTGATCTGCCAAACGGCCGATCCGTTTTTCGGCTGCCGCTTCGAGGGGAGCGAGGGTTGGGTGCAGTTCGACTTCAAGGGATTGCACACCCAGCCCGAATCCCTCAAGACTTCGGTCATCGGCCCCAACGAGATCCGGCTCCCGGTCAGCAATCCGGCCCGCAAGCAAGACGCCATGAAGTTCTACATCCCCGACCACGCCAGGAACTTCCTGGACGCCGTGAAGACCCGCCAGGACCCGATCGAGCCGGTCGAAATCGGCCATCGCACGGCCACGCTTTGCCACTTGGGCAACATTGCCATGCGCCTGAAGCGCAAGATCCGCTTCGATCCCGACAAGGAGCAGATCCTCGGCGATGAGGAAGCCAACCGGATGCTCAGCCGGCCGATGCGCGCCCCTTGGCGAATCTGACGATCTGACGTGGACCAGCGACGCCCATCCGCGGCAAGACCGGACGAGGCCGCGGCGCCGCGGGCCCCCCTCCCCATGGAAAAAAGGAAGACCGCACGATGAGATGCCGAATTCTGGTTCTTTTCCACGCCCTGGCGGCGCTGACCCTCAGGCCCGGACTGAACGCCTCCGAGCCCAAGCCGTCGGAGGCCGCGGGAGCGGTTGCGTCCAAGCTGGGCTTCGTCGTGGATGGGAAGGAGTTTCGCTTCGACACGGGGCTATTGCGAGGGGTGTTGCGTCCGCAGGGTCGCTCGTTGGGGCTTGCGGCGGTGATCGATGCGGGTTCGGGCTGGACCCTCTCCGGCGGGCTGGGGCTCTTCTCCCACTATCGCCTTCTGGACGCCGGCGCGCGATACGGCGGCGGGGCCTGGGACTTTCCGAGCCAGGGGCGTTTGCTGGCCGACGGCTCCGTCGAGGCCGCCTGGCCCAGCCAGCCAGGTCTTCCCTTCGAAATGACGGCCACCTACCGCTGGAACGCGCCGAACGCGCTCGATCTGGTCACCACCGTGACGGCCCGCAAGGACCTGCAACGCTTCGAGGTCTTCCTGGCGTCCTATTTCAACGGATTCGCCGAATCGCTGGTTTACGTGAAAAGCCATCCGCAACGTTCCGGCAAGCCGGGTCTGATGCCCGCTGTCCGGTCCAACGGCGACTGGCAGATGTTTCCCCGCGACGATGCGGCGGTGAAGGTGATTCTGGACGGCCGATGGCAACGGCCGCCCAACCCCGTCGATTGGAAGATCATGCCCGCGCTCGCCGGCCCACTGGGCGTTCGGCGCGACGCCGCAACCGGCCTGACCGCCCTGGTGATGGCCCCGCCCGACGATTGCTTCGCCGTGGCGACGCCCTACGGCGAGGAGGGCCACCGCTCGGTGTATCTCTCCCTTTGGGGCCGCGACCTGAAAACCGGCCAGACTGCCAGGGCCCGCGCGCGCCTGGTGATCGGCCGCGACATTTCCGACGCCCAAGCCGTCGCCATATACGAGGCCTACGCGAAACAACCGGCACGGTGATCGGGCGTCGCCGTTCAGCGGGACTGTGAACGGTTGCGATGGGTCTTCGCCCGCGGGGATCCAGGGGGAGGACGCCGAATCACCGCCAGGGCCAAGGCGCGCTGATTCGGTCCGGGGCGACCTTTTCTTGCTCGCCGGTGTTGCGGAAATCGGTCCCAGCCGACTTTTTCTTGCTCGCCGGTTTTTTCGCAAACCGGGCGGGGCCCCGCCTGGTTACCGTCGCTGTTCCTTGATCTCCTGAAGCGTTTCGTGGATGCGGAACCAAAGGATCATCATCTCGCACCAGACCCGCACGACAATCGGCCCCGCCACGATGAACGCCAAGGCGGAAAACAGCGCGACGATGCTGTTGACTCGAAAAGACCAGACCAAGTCCGCCAGCCCCAGAAGCACGCAGCCGACCACGCCGAACCAGAACAGGATCTTGATCAGCACGGGGGTGAGCATGGTGCGAAAGGCAAGGAAGTCGGCCAGCGGCGTGGACCCCAAGGGCGAGGCCGCCAGCGGCGGCATCGGCCCGGCCGGCCCACTGGCCGCGGCGGCGCCGGGCGCTGGCCCGCGTCCGGCGAGGGCGACCAATTCGGGCACGCTGCTCCAGGGCGTCCAGTTCGCCATGCCCGGTCGCCACACCAGGGCGTCCAACGGCAAGCGCCCCTCGGCGATCATCGCTCGAACCTGCTCCAACGTATACGGACCCCGTTGCTCCCCCTTCACCGCAATGCGCCATTCACTGGCCTGGCCCATTTCCCCGTGGCTCATTGGCGTGCTCCTTGGTGTCTCAGGAACCCCCCTCGCATGGCAGACCCCATCCCATCGTAACTCCCCAGCCGTGTGACTTCAACGCCGAGTTCCGCAGGGGTGGCCGTTCCCCGGGGACTGTCCCGATTTTCGCGGCGAAATCCGCGAAACGGGGACTGCCCCCTCGGCCGGACAGGGGCCAGGCGCATTTTTCGGTCCGAAACGGCCCGAAAAACCTGCCAGTCCCCGGCCGGTGAGCGGTTTCACTCACCGCCTGAGTTCTGAAACCCCGAACAAGGGGCCTCCGCGGCCGACAACTTGTCTTCGAGTTGTCTTCGGATTCCGACCCGCGGAAATCCGCACGGAGAGGGTCGCGTCCGCCGCCCGTTTGGCGAGCCGCCTGGACCGGCGCTTCCACGAGCCCCAAGGGGGAACCAAGAGGCCCGAGGAGGCAATTCTCGCACGTCGGCGGCAGGGGGCCGAACGATGGTCGGGGTGCGCGCGACGGCGTCGCTTTCGCCCATCTCGCCCCGCGGACGGGGGCAAGGCGGTTGGATACGCTCGGTCCTCAACCCGCGTCAATCCTTGACCTGCAACTTGATCTCGTCCGAGTTCGCCTTCAGTTCCGGCGCGTACATGGCCCAGGCCTTGGTGGGCAGGGCGCTGAACTTGCCGGGCGTCTCGGCTCTCATGCGGTAGGCGACACTGTGTTTGCCGCGGGCCAGGCGCGTGACGAAGAACACCACGCGGTTGTCGCGGAACTCCATGTAGGCGCCCAAGGCGTTGCCGTTGTAGCCGCTTTGCACCTCGACCGGCTCGAAGCCGGCGGGCTTCATGTCCTCGAAGACCAGATACTCGTAGTCGTTCTTGCTGGCGATCTCCAGCTCGATCTCCACAAGCTCGCCGCTCTTGAGCATGGCCAAATTGGGCAGCTCTTCGCGCTCGTACTTCTCGACCTTCTGATCGACGGCCTGGCCGCGCGAGCCGGCGACCTTGGTGGTCTTCTCGGCCTTCTTGAGGCGGTAAACCTTGCGCTCGACTTTGATCTCCAGGCCGGCCTTGGCGATCATGTCTTCGAGGGTGAAGTTGGTCAGGTAGCCGTTGAAGTAGAGCGGGCCGCGGCCCTTGCGCTTCAGTTCAACGGTGTGCGGCCCGGCCTTGACCGCCTCGCCTTCCAGGACGAACTTGTTGTCGAAGCTGAACAACGTGGCGGGCGTGACTTCGACCGCCTTCTGGAGCTGGCCGTCGAACCAGACTTCGACGGTCATCTCCGGCTTCTCCTCGCCGCTGGCGCGGAGGAAATCGGCCATGGCCTCGATCACCAGGGCCGTGTCGCGCGTCGAGTTCCAGTAGGTGGCGTGCTTGCGGTTGTTCAGCAGATACTTGACCAGGCGCGAGGCCAATTCGCCCTTCGGATCGGTCTTCGCCAGGAGCTTGAGATAGTAGGCTTCGGCCTCGATCTCGCTGCCGTACCAGAACCACCAGTGATTGCCCTCGGGCAGGTTCAGCCAGGCGGTCTGGTTCTCGTCGTCCTGGACCACGTACTGGCCGATGTTCTGGAGGATCATCGCCAGCTTCTCCTTGTCGCCGAGCTTCTCGGCCGCCAGACCGTACAGGGCCATGCCGTAGACGGCCAGCTTCGTGCGGTCGCGGAAGAGGAACTCGTGCATCGCGGCGTTCTTCACCCCGGCATCGACGAGGACCATGTAGACGAAGGCATCCAGGTTGTCGGCGTGTTCCTTCCACGGATGGACCTTGGGCTCCTTCAGGGCATTGTTGATCTTCTGGACCTCGCCTTCCTGGTAACGCTTGAGCCACTCGACGCCGCGCTCGATCATGCCGGGCACCAGGGCTACGTCGTTGCGCTGGGCAATCTGAAGCCCGTGGACCACGTAGGCCGTGGTGTGCGGCGACGAACGCTCGCCGTAGCCGGAGAACCAGCCCCAGCCGCCGTCCGAAAGCTGCATCTCGGTGAGCCGCTTGACGCCTTCCTTGACCATGCGATCGACCTCCTGCCGGTCGAACACCGGGTTGCGGTCCAGGCGTTTCCACTGTTTGGCCCGCTGGGCGTCGTCGCCGATCTCCTGGGCATTGAGGTTCGTGCGCTTCTTTTGGATCTCATCCAGGTCCAGGCCCATGTCCATGAGCACCTTTTGGGTCACGACGGTGGGCAGGAACCGGCTGAGCGTTTGCTCGGTGCAGCCGTAGGGATAATCGACCAGGTACGGCAAGGCATCGACCATCGCCCCGGCCAGCGTGGGCGAGTAGCGGACTTCCAGCCGCGTCTGCTTGGGCCGCCGCTCGGCGGGCACGGTGAAGGCCATCTTGCCGCCAGGCTGGTTCGGCCGGACCACGCCCGATCGGGCCTCCATCTTGAGCATCCCGTGGACGTAGCAGGGGAACTTCTGCTCCATGGCGTCGGATTCTTCGTCGGTCAGGGCCTTCATGCGCACGACGGCCTCGCCTTCGTCGAGGACCTTGACGCGCCAATCGACGCGGGCCTCGCCGTTGGGGGCAATCTCCACGGTGCGGAGCGATTCGTCCATCGGTTCCAGCGTCTTCCCTTCCAGTTCCAACGCCACGCGCACGCGTTTTGCGGCCTTCAAATAGTTGTGGACGTTGGCCGACAGGACCACTTCATCCTTCTGCACGAAGAACCGCGGGGCCTGGAGGCGGACGATGAGGTCCTTGCGCGTGACCACGTCGGTCTGGCCCTCGCCCACCTTGGTGCCATGGCCCAGGCCCCAGACCTTGATCCGCCAGGTGGTCAGGTTCTCGGGCATGTTGAGCGACACCTGGGCGGTGCCGTCCTGGGCGGTTTCCAGGGCGCCGACCCAGAGCGCCGTGTCGGCGAACTCCTTGCGCACCGTCGGTTGGACGAGGCCGGGCCCTTCCTGCGGCGCGGCTGCCGCATCGGCAGCCCCTTTCGCGGCAAAGGCGTCCATCATGCCGGGGGCGGAGGCCGCCATGGGCGCCGGTGGGGCGAACATCGCTTCGGCCTCGACCGCCCTCCCGGCCGACCTCCGCTCCATCATCGCTCCGGCCCGCAACCGGTCTCGGCCGCCGAAACCGCCCATGCCTCCGCCCATGCCGCCTAACGCCATTTGCTTCTCGCCATTGGTGGCCACTTCCTCCACGGCCGTGGCCCCGAAGAGTCCGATGTCGTTCATTCCGATCGTGTTCGGCGGAATCAGGTTCCCGGAGCCTCGCTGGAGGCTCGATTCGGTCTGCGGGTGGTGGTGTCGGCGCCATTTCCAGAAGAAGGCCTTGATTTCCGGCACGTTGCTGCCGCCCGAGATGTATTCGACCGACTTGTCGTAAATGGCCACTACGGTCGAGCCGACGAAAGGCTTGCCGTGGAAATCGGTCAACTTGAGCTTGACCTGGGCCTTCTGGCCCGGCCGGTAGGTCTCGGACGACGGCGCGACCTCGACCGACAAGACGCGTTTCTCCGGCGGCACGACGATCTCCTTGGTCTCGGTGTGGACCTTGCCGTCGGCAATCGTCAGGGCCTCGATGAAGAAATTGGGCATGTCCTTCTTGACGACCGCGATTTCCTCGACCGTGCTCTTGCCGTCGAGCCGGATGACTTTGGGGGCAAGATACACGCCGTTGGCCGGCCGGACGAACAAAAGGACCGTCCCGCCCGCCCGGTCGGCGTTGACCATCAGCTTGACCTTCTCGCCGGGCTGGTACTCGCGTTTGTCGGGAATGAGTTCCACGGCGTTGAAGCGGTAGCCGGAGCCGTCGAAGCCCGTGCCGATGACCGTCAGCACGTAGCCGCCCTCGATCACGTGCTGCTTGGCGTCGGTCAGCTTGTAGGAGATTCGGTACTGCCCGGGCTGCGCGGCGACGAGTTGGGCATGGGCAACCCCCTCTTCGTTCGTGGCGAGATCCTGGGCGTGGACCGCTTTTTCGACCGGCTTGCCATCCTGGTACGAAATGGCAAACAGCGTCAGCTTGCCCGGCCCTTGGACCGGCTTGCCGTCGAGTGTCCGGGCCGAGAAATGGGCGTGGATCGTGTCGCCCGCCCGGTAGTAGCCGCGGTCGACCCAGGCGTAGACCGTAAACGGCTTGCGCGCCACGAGCACGTTGCCTGAGCCGACGATCGTCCGCCGCGACTGGTCCACGACCTCGGCCGTGATCGAATACTGGTGGTCCTGATCGGGGTGCAGGGCCTTGGCCACGCTGGTGTCGATCTCGACTTTGACGACGCCGTCGGGACCGATCTCGACCTCGCGGTCGGCCACGACCTCGGGCGGCTGCGAAGCCCGAGGCCACCAGATCGGCCAGGGCCGCGGGCAGCCCCACGCGCGCCAACCGGGATACCACGGGTAATCGTAGGCGAACCACCAATAGCCCGGCTCGTAGAGCCAATCCCACGGGGCGATCGGATACCATCGCTCGGCGTGCGCGGTCCGCGTCACCTTGTATTTCACCTTGGCCTTGGTCACCGGCGAGCCGAAGTAGTACTTGGCGTTAATCGTGGCCGTAATCTTCTCGCCCAGCATCACCGGTTCCTTGGGCGCATCGACGGTGACCTCGAACTCGGGCTTCTTGTACTCCTCGACGCGGAAGCTTCCGCCGCCGCGGTTGACGACGAACAGCCCGTATTGCCCCAGCGTGGCGTCGACGGGCAGATCGAACTCGCCCTCGATGCCGCCGTAGGCGTCGGCCGTCAATTGCTTTTCGAAGACCTTTTCGCCCTTGGGGTTGTGGATTTCGACGGGGAACCGCTGATGGGCGAAGTCGGAAGTGTCTTCCTGGTCGTACCTGGCGTGCCGCACCCAGAACTTGAAGTGGACCTTCTGGCCCGGTCGGTAGACCGGCCGATCGGTGATCGTGAAGGTTTTCACCTCGTTGTATTCGGCGTCGTGAATCCGGTTATACCACACGCCGGTGAAGCCCAGATACGCGAAACGTCCGTCGCGCGTGCGTGCGGTGACGATCCACTGGTATTCCTGCGGCTGGTCTTGCGGCGGCAGGATGACCTGGCCGTCGGCGTCGCTGTATTCGGCGAACTGCTTGACCTGGATTTCGAACTGCCGGTTGTCGCGGTGCTCGACGCGGTAGCCGAAGAACTCGACGTTCGCCTTGGCGATCGGCTTGCCGGTGGCCGCGTCGGCCACGAAGTACCACGTCTTGCCATCCAGCGGCTTCTTGGCGATGGCCGTGTCGGCGACCCAGAGCACGATGTAGCTCGTGTTGCCGTCGCGCATCTTGGCGGTCAGCAGGTACGCGCCCGCCTTCTGGAGCGGCGTGGTCACCGTCACCCGCTTGTCGAAGTGCTTTTCCCGAGGCGCAAGGTCCATGGTCCACGCGGCGACCTGCGGGCCGAGGTAGCGCCGCTGATCCTTCTGCACCAGGCGGAAGCCGAGATCGGCGATGTTCAGGTTGTCCCAATTGAGCTGCCTCGGCCGGGACTTGATATAGTTCTTGACGTCTTCGAGCAGCTTATCGGCGAGGATTTCATGGGCCACGAATTCCACCGCCTTGCCGTTGCGGAAGCGGTATTCGACGGTCGCCCCCTTGCCGGCGGGCTGGGTCATCACCGGCTCGAAGCGGCCCCAGTTGCCCTCGATCTGCCGCAGCCGCTCGCGGTAGTGCGCCGCGGCGCCGGCGGGATCCGCCGCCGGGCTCGGGGCGGGTCTGCGTCCTGGCAGCCGCCTGGAAAAGGGAATGACGCGTTCGCCGGCGCCGGCGGCGTCGATGCACTTTCTCCAGTATTCCGCCGCCCTGGGATATTGACGCCGGTTCTCGAAAATCTCGGCCAGTTGCTCCAGGGCGCGGAGCCGGAACGTTCCCCCCGGCGTTTCAGCCACCTGTTGGTAGATCTTGATGAAGTTGAACTCGTCGGGCAGTTTGAACCGCTTGATGCCGGTGGCCAGCCGGGCGATCGTCTCGTCCTCGCCGAGCGTGTGCAGGGCGTACGTGCCGCTCTGATGGTCTTGCGAGTCGTCGATCGACGCGCGGCCGAAAAACCAGCCGTATTCGGCCATCGTCTCCGCGCCGAACTGGCTGCGGAGGAAATCGGCGAACTGCATCCGCACCGTGTCGGCAAGGCTTGGGTTGATCTCCCCAGCCTGCGCCAGGCACCACCGCCAACGCTCGCCGTCCGACTTCGCGTCCTCGAACCGCTTCGGGGCGTGGTGGAAGATCGGGTTGCCGTTTTCGTCGACCGGGGCCCCGCGGGTCTGCGGATAATAACCCCAGCCAGGCTCATAGTCGGGCAACACCGTCAGGTCGGTAAGGTATTGCAGGCGCCACGCTTCGCGCGACCCACGGTTGTCCAGCCACATTCCGGCCAATGAGAGCATGAAGCTGGCCGCCGCCGCGCGGTCGTCGTCCTTCTGGGCCAGCGGCATGGCCTGGACCATCAGTTGCAGCGCCCGCACGCGGTCGCGCTCCATGGCGTTGGCCACCTCGCCGCCGCCGCGATGCTGGCCGCGCTCGAACTTCCCGGCAATGATGAACCCCTGGTGCGGCACATGGAGATACGTCTGGGCCGCGGCCCACAACAGGCGCCAGTTCTGCTGGTGCGCGGCAATGACCGCCTCACGGAAGGCGTCGATCTCGTTCACACGATTCAGCCGCTGGAGGGCCTGAATGGCCAATTGCAGGTCGTCTCCAACCTGCCGCGGGTCGGCGTTGGGATCGAGCGCCAGTTCGCGAAGGCCCTCGTAGGCATCTTTGAAGTTCCCTGCCTGGAACGTTTTTCGCAGCCGCTCGCGCGCCGCGCCTTGGGATCCTGGCTCCGCTCCGCCCGCCCCGGAAACGCTCATCGCCACCACTCCTGCCAGCAATAGACGCGGAATGCATCGGGTAAAGCTCATCTCAGCCATCTCCTTGACTCCATGGCAAGCGTGCCGCGGGCCTGGAAAGCCCCGCCGCGAACCGGCGACCCAGCCCCATCGGGCCGGCGCGACCGGCCGGCCCGCTACGGTCGTTAGACGCTCCACCGTCCCGCCGGGTTCCAGTTGCAAGCATAGCCCAACACAGATCCCGCGGCGACCCCCTCCCTCGCAGGATTCGTTATGGAGGGCCTTGCCGTCCACAGGCTGGGGAGATAGAAAAAACTTGGGCTGCTTTGCGTTCACGGGGACTGTCCCGATTTTCGCGGCGAAGTCCGCGAAAATGGGACTGTTCCCCTGGCCGGTAAGGGAATCGGCACATTTTTCGGCGCGAAACGGCGCGAAAAACGAGACAGTTCCCGGCCCGTAAACGGTTACGAAAAAAATTCCGGCTGCTTTGGGTGCAGTCGAACCAGGGAGTCCTTCCGACCGGGAGTACCGGCAGTGCACATCGTTCGTCAAATCTCCAAGAGCGTTTCAGGGTGTTCGATGCGCGGCGTTCCCCTCGAAGGCGGATTCCTCGTATGGCTGCCCGGCGGCTTTGGCCGCCAAACCCCGATCCTGGGCCTGCTGGGATTGGTGATCGCCTTGGGGGTGGGGAGCAGGGCGATCGGGGCGGAGCCGGCGGGCAAGGACTCCGCCCAGCCGATCGATGAGCAGCAACAGCAACTCTTTCGCAAGACGGTGACGGCGGCCCGCGTGGCCATGAGCCGTCGGGATCCGGCCGGCGGCAAGCGGAACGCCAAGGCAGCGCTGAAGCTTGCCCAGACCCCCGAGGAACAAACCGAAGCTGCCCGACTGGACGCCCTGGCCCAGTATCTCGAGGAGTTTTGGAAGACGATGGGCCGGGTGCTCGGCGGGCTGACGCCTGCCCAGGAGTTCAACGTCGGCAGCACGCCGCTGATTGTGGTCGAGACGAGCCCCACGCACGTCACCTTCCGCTCCGAGGGACGGAACCGGACGTACGCCCTCAGGGACCTGCCGCTGCCGATCGTCGAGGCCCTGGTGCAAGGCGGGTTTGCCGACAACGCGGACACCAAACTCCTGTTTGGCGCCTTCCTGGCCATGGACGCCCAGGGCGACCGGCAGGCCGCCCGAAAGCTCTGGCAGGAACTGATCGCCATGGGAAAAGACGTCAGCGATCTGTTGCCCGAACTCGACGTCGCTCCGGTCGGCCAGGCGCCGCGGGATGGCGCGTCCGCCAAGAAGGAAAAACCGGAAACGCCGGGGAAGCCGCGCGCGGCGGCCGCCGAAGTCCCCTCCGATCCGGCCGCGTTGCGCAAGGCGGAGCAACTGGTCCGCGAACGGTTCGAGGTCGATCGCAATCTGGCTTCCAGCGCAAGCGGGAAATTGAAGCTGGTCGAGAAGCTCGTCAGCGCGGCCGGCGAGGCCGACCTGCCGGCGGAGGTTCGCTACGTCATGCTTCGCGAGGCGCGGGACTACGCCTTGGCCGCCGGCAAACCCGCCGTGGCGTGCGAGGCGATCGACCGCCTGGCCGAGCACTTTTCCGTAGATGCCCTGGAATGGAAACTCGCGGCCCTGGAACAGTCGGCCAAAACCGCGCGCACGGCGGCTGGGAGCAAGGAAACCACCGAATACGCGCTGAAGGTCGCCGAGGAGGCCTTCAACGCCCGGCGGTTCGACGAGGCCGAGCGCTTGGCGGCGGTCGCCCTGGCGACCGCGCAGCGGACGAAGAGCGTGGCCCTCCTGCAAAAGGCCCGGGAGGCGAAACTCGAGATCGAACGCGCCGCCAAGAGCGCCGAAAAGGTCGAGAAGAAGCGGCCGGGCAAGTGACGCCGAGGGATTGCGAACGCCGCCGAGTTCGGCCTCAGCGGGGGCCGTAGGGCGAGGCCAGCCGGAACCGTGGGTTTCGCTCGAGAAATCGCTCCACGCGGTCGGTTCGCGAGAGGGCCGTCGGCAAGAACTCGATCGCCTGGTGCAGCCGTTCGTTGGGCTCGGCGCAACTGAATCGCAGAAATCCCTGACCGGCCTCCCCGAAGCACTCGCCGCCGAGGCAGGCGACGCCGAGCTGGTCGTCGGCCCCTTCCAGCAAGTACATGGCCAGCCCGTGCGACGTGATGCCCAGCCGGTTGCAGATCGGCGCGAAGGAGGGAAAGACATAAAAGGTCCCGCCGGGGTCCAGGCAGCGGACGCCCTCGATCCGATTCAGCCCTTGGACGAGGATCTCCACTTTCTCGCGAAACCGCCGCATGGTGTGGCGGCTTTCCTCGTCGTCGTGTTCCAACGCGGCGATGCCCGCCAGTTGCGCCAAGGGCGGGGTGCAGGAAAGCGACGTGTTGATCAGTCTGGCGATCACCTCGGCGATGGCCGGGCTGGTCATCGCGAAGCCCAAGCGCCAGCCGCTCATCGAGTACGACTTGCTGAACGTATAGGCCGCCACGCACTGGTCCAACATTCCCGGCTCGGCGGCGATCGTGTGGTGGCGCCCTCGCCACACCATGCGGTCGTACGGCTCGTCGCTGAACACCGCCACGCCGCGCCCCCGGACCATCCCGGCAATCGCCTCCAGGTCTTCCTTGGCGGCGATGCCGCCCGTCGGATTGTGGGGACTGTTCAGGAAGATCGCCTTGGGACGAGGATCCTCGGCGAGGAAGCGCGCCACGTCGTCCAGATTGGGGCGAAAGTCGCGCTCCTGGCGGAGATCGGAAAGGCAGACCCGAGCGGCCCGTCGGGCAATGTTGGGAAGGTAGGTGGGAAAATACGGGCTGAAGACCAGCACGCCGTCGCCGGGATCCAGGAACACCTCGCAAAAGAACAGCTCGAAAATCTTGGCCCCCGGCCCCACCACGATGTTCGCCGCCGTGGTGGCCAAACCGTATTCGCGATTGACGTAATCCGATGCCGCTTGACGGAACTCGGGGAGCCCTGCCGAAGGGCAGTAGTGGGTCTGGTCGCCGCGGATGGCCTCGATGCCCGCCGCCTTGGCCGAGGCCGTGGTCGGGAACGGGCTGTCGCCAATCTCCAATTCAATGACGTCCTTGCCTCCGGCAGCCAGTTGCCTGGCCTTCGCCAGGACGTTGAAGGCGGTTTCAACGGTGACGTTCTGCGCAAATTGACTGACGGGGACGGCCATGGAAAACCCACGTGATCTAGAGGGGGCGCAATCCGGCCCGCGAGACATCCCGCGGCGAACGGCGCCACCAGGGTTCGGACATCGCACGCGGCCAGTTTTCAGCAAGAAATCATGCGAGAATTGCCTCGCCTGATCCTTGCCAATTCTTGCCGCAAACGGTTGTGCAGAATAGATATTGCGGTGTTTTCGTGCAAGAGGGTCATTTCGAGCGGTTCGATGACCCCTCAGTTGCCCGCATCCTTGAGCGGAACCTACTTCCCACCCCTCGTTGCCTTGCTAGAATAGGCAGTCAAGGTTTCCGCGGCTCGGCAAGCGCGGTGGGGGCGAGGAGGGATCGCGGCACGAGCCTGAGACCCACCATCCCTGGATGGGCCTGTTCGGCCGCTCCGACCGGGCCATTCCGATCAACCGAGCAGACGATTGAAGCGCCCTCGTCGATGAAGGATTCGCATCCGTTCCCGCCATGGATCGACCGGGCCCGGCCGCTGGTGGGCGCCGTCCTGGCGGTTGTGCCGGCGTATCTGATTGCCCTTGTGTATTATGGCGGTTCGCCGCGCACGACGGACGTGGGCTACGAGCCGGTGCAGCCGGTGGCGTACAGCCACGCGCTTCACGCGGGCGAGTTGGGGATCGATTGCCGTTACTGCCATACGAACGTCGAGACCTCGGCCCACGCGCTGGTGCCGCCCACCCAGACCTGCCTGAACTGCCACACCCAGATCGCGGCCCAGAGCGCCAAGATCCTGCCCCTCAAGGAGAGCGTGGCGAGCGGGTTGCCCATTGCTTGGGTCCGCGTCCACGACCTGCCCGACTACGTCTATTTCGATCACAGCGCCCATGTTTCCCGCGGCGTGGGCTGCGTCTCGTGCCACGGCCGCGTGGACCGGATGGAGCGCGTGCGACAAGTGGAGCGGTTGAGCATGGGCTGGTGCCTGGAATGCCATCGCAACCCCGAACCGCACTTGCGCCCACAGGCGTTCATCACCCGAATGGACTGGACGCCCGGCGACGACGCCTCGCTTGGGGCCAAGATCCGCAAGCAGAACAACATCAATCCCTCGACCGATTGCAGCACATGCCATCGCTAGAACCCGAACAAGCGAAGCCTTCGTCGCAGCGGGGCGATCGGCCGTCCCAGTCCCCAGGAATGCTGGAAGGGGGGCCAGCAGGCGGCGAACAGCCCGCGCGGCCTGCGTACTGGCGCAGCCTGGCCGAACTCGCCAATGCCCCCGAGTTTCGCGCCTTGGCCGAGGCCGAGTTTCCCGCCGCCGAGGATCCAACCGGCGTCTCGCGGCGGCGCTGGCTGCAACTGATGGGCGCCTCGCTCGTCTTGGCCGGGGCGTCCGGGTGCCGTTGGAAAAAGGACGAAATCCTCCCCTTGACCGCGCAGCCTCCCAACCGCCTGCCCGGCCAGTTCCAACGCTTCGCCACGGCCCGCGAGATGGCCGGTTCGGCGATTGGGCTTTGGGTCACCTCGGTCGATGGGCGGCCGATCAAGATCGAGGGCAACCCCAAGCATCCCGGCAGCCTGGGCGCGACGGACGCCTGGAGCCAGGCTTCGATCCTCGAATTGTATGATCCGGACCGATGTCAATGGATCGTCGACCGGACGGGCCCGGAGGCCATGACCCAGACTTGGGCCCGATTCGCCGAGTGGATTCGGCCCCAGCTCGCCGAGTTGGCCAAGGCAGGGGGCGCCGGTTTGGCGATCCTCAGCGAGGCCTCGAGTTCGCCCACGCTGCTTGGCCTGCGCGAGCGCCTGCGGAAACGGTTTCCCCAGGCCGCCTGGTTCGACTATGAGCCGATCTCGCGCGACAACGAGTGCGAGGGTTCGCGCTTGGCCTTCGGCCAGGTGGTGCGCACGCATCTGGCCTTGGACAAGGCCCGCGTCGTCGTGTGCCTGGACGCGGACCTGCTGGGCGATCACCCGGCTTGGGTGCGTTACGCGCGGGATTTCAGCAAGGGCCGCGACCCGGCCGCCGGGCCTATGAATCGGCTCTATGTCGTGGAGCCGTGCTTCACGATCACCGGCAGCGTGGCCGATCACCGGTTGCCGCTGCGGTGCGGCGAGATCGCGTGGTTTGCCAAGGCCCTCCACGCCGCCGTGTGCGAAAAAGGGGACGCCCGTGGCGTCGGGTCGCAGACGAAGGAATCAGGAGCATCGCCTCTTGCCGAGCTCGAGAAGACTTCCCCCGCCTTGGCCGTGGCCCAGGCAATCGCCAAGGACCTCAAGGCGAACGGGCCCAACACGGCGGTGGTCGCGGGCCCGCGCCAGCCGCCCGAGGTCCATGCCCTCGTTCACGAAATCAACGCCGCCTTGGGCAACGTGGGCACGTCGGTCTGGTATACCGCGGATCCCGACCCCGATCGTCCGCCGCACGTCGAGGCCATGAAAGCCTTGTGCGAGCGCATGTCGGCCGGCAAGGTGCGGATGCTGGTCATCTTGGGCGGCAATCCCGTCTACGACGCCCCCGCCGACCTCCCGTTCGCCGACGCGCTGGACAAGGTCCCGGCGAGGATTCACTTGAGTTTGTACGACAACGAGACGTCGCGGCGATGCACGTGGGTGCTTCCGCGGAGCCACTACCTGGAATCGTGGGGCGACGCGCGGGCCTGGGACGGCACGTACAGCGTGGTTCAGCCGCTGATCGCCCCGCTTTACGACACACGCACGCCGATCGAACTGCTGGCGTTGCTCGACGGCCAGGCGGACGCGGATCCGCGGGAGTTGGTGCGCGAGCGGTTTCAGCAGATCGCCGGCGCGGACTGGGAGTCGCGTTGGGACGCGGCGGTCGAAAGCGGGCTCTTGGGGGATTCGGCCTGGCCTCGGACAACGCCGAAACTGGCGCGCCAGACCCCAGCCTCGGACCCTGGCCCGCTGCCTGACGGGACCGATGGACCATGGGAAGTCATCTTTTGTTCCGACGCCTCGGTCTACGACGGCCGGTTCGCCAACAACGGCTGGCTCCAAGAGATGCCCGACCCGATGACCAAGCTGACCTGGGACAATGCGTTGTTGCTCAGCCCGGCGTCGGCCGCGTCCCTGGGCATCGGGCACGGCGCCGTGGTGAAGCTGACGCTTGGCGGGCGCGAGGCGTTGCTGCCCGCGTTCCTCATGCCCGGCCTGGCGCCCCGGACGGCGGCCGTGGCCTTGGGCTACGGCCGGACCGCGGCGGGCAAGGTCGGCGGCGACGTCGAAAGCGGCAGCCCCGTGGTCGGCGTCAATGTCTACCCCCTGCGAACCACGCAAGCGATGGGCTTCGCGAGCGGCGCCGCGCTGGCCGCGACCGGGGCAACGTATCCCCTGGCGACCACGCAGGATCATTCCGCCATCGACGTGGTGGGGATGCGGGCCCGGGGCCGGCGCGTCGGCGACCTCGTCCGCGAATTCACGTGGGACGAATACCGCGAGAAATCGAAGCACGACCCTCACTTCGCGCGCCACGCCCAGCACCTGCCGCCGCTGGAGTCCCTCTGGCAGGAATTCAGCTACGAGGGACGCCGCTGGGGCATGACGATCGACTTGTCGAAGTGCATCGGGTGCAGCGCGTGCGTGGTGGCCTGCCAGGCGGAGAACAACGTGCCGGTCGTCGGCAAGGACCGCGTGCTCCGCGGCCGCGAGATGCACTGGCTCCGCGTGGACCGCTACTACCGCGGCGACGCGGCGAACCCTCGGGCGGCCCATCAGGTGATCCTCTGCCAACAGTGCGAGAACGCGCCCTGCGAACAGGTCTGTCCCGTCGCCGCGACCGTGCACACCCGCGAGGGGCTCAACGACATGGTCTACAACCGCTGCGTGGGAACGCGGTACTGCTCGAACAACTGCCCCTACAAGGTCCGCCGCTTCAACTTCTTCAATTACCGCAAGGACCTCGAGGATCCCGAGAACGAGGTCCGCAAGATGGTCCTCAATCCCGAGGTCACGGTGCGAAGCCGCGGGGTGATGGAAAAATGCACGTTCTGCGTGCAGCGGATCCAGGCGGCCAAGATCGACGCCAAGAACCGCCGCGCGCCGATCCCCGACGGCGCGATCCAGACCGCCTGCCAGCAGGTCTGCCCCACCCAGGCGATCGTGTTTGGGGACCTCAACCACAAGGACGAACAAGGTCGGCCGAGCCTCGTGGCCCAGCTCCGTCAGGCCGATCGGGCCTACGAGATCCTCGCCGAACTGAACGTGAAGCCGCGAACCAGCTACCTGGCCGTGGTGCGAAACCCGAATCCGGAGGTGGAAAACCTTGCATTCAAGCCGACGTAATTCACGCCTTGGATCGCAGGACGGGGACGGCCGCCTTCGCCGCCGTGAATCTTTCTCGGAGTTGGGCGCTGCCGGGAAAGACTGTTCCCCTTGCGGAGAGGCAAGCGCAGGCCCGGGAAACAAGAATAGCCGTCGCTGTCCGCAACGGACAATGGAAGCCGAGCATGAGTTCTGTTGCCCTTCCAGCTTTTGACAACACGACCGACGATCCCACGGGGCGGGCGCCGTTGACGGCGCCGGGTCAGGATTTCGCGTCGATCACGGAGACGGTCTGCCGGGTGGTGGAGCGGCCTCGTCCGCCGCTGGGATGGTACGTCGGGTTCGCCATCGCCTCGGCCTGGACGGGCGTGTTCTTCCTGCTGGTCGTTTATCTGGTGTCCACGGGCATCGGCGTCTGGGGCAACAATGTCCCGGTCGCCTGGGCCTTCGATATCGTGAACTTCGTGTTCTGGATCGGGATCGGCCACGCCGGCACCCTGATCTCGGCCATTTTGTTCCTGTTCCGCCAGAAGTGGCGCACGAGCATCAACCGGGCCGCGGAGGCCATGACGATCTTCGCGGTGATGTGCGCGGGCCTGTTCCCGGCGCTCCACGTGGGCCGGGTGTGGCTGGAATACTGGCTCTTTCCGTATCCCAACCAGATGGCGCTGTGGCCCAATTTCCGCAGCCCCTTGGTGTGGGACGTGGTGGCGGTGAGCACCTACGGGACGGTGTCGCTGTTGTTCTGGTACCTCGGGATGATTCCGGACTTGGCCACGCTGCGGGACCGGGCGGCGGGGACGGTGCGCAAGTTCCTCTACGGCCTGTTTGCCCTGGGCTGGCGGGGCTCCGCCCGGCAATGGCACCGCTACGAACGGGCGTACTTGCTGCTGGCCGCCCTCTCGACCCCCTTGGTCCTGTCGGTCCATTCCGTGGTGAGCACGGATTTCGCCGTGGCCCAGTTGCCCGGCTGGCACACCACCCTCTTTCCACCCTACTTCGTGGCCGGGGCGATCTTCAGCGGCTTCGCCATGGTGGTCACGCTCATGGTTCCCGCCCGGGCCTATTTCGGACTCAAGGACCTCATCACGCTCCGCCATTTGGAAAACATGAACAAGTTCATCCTCGCCACCGGGTGCATGGTGGGCTACGCCTATGCCCTGGAGGTCTTCGCGGCGTGGTACAGCGGGAACCAGTACGAATGGTTTGCGACCGTAAATCGGGCCGTGGGTCCGTACGCCTGGTGCTACTGGACCATGGTCTTCTGCAATGTGGCGGCGCCCCAGTTGTTCTGGTTCAAGACCTGGCGCACCTCCCCGTGGCGCATGGTCCTCGTCGCCATCCTCGTCAATGTCGGCATGTGGATGGAACGGTTCGTCATCATCGTGGTGTCGTTGAGCCGGGATTTCCTGCCCTCGAGCTGGCAAATCTACAAGCCGACCTGGGTCGACCTGGGCATGTTGGCCGGTAGTTTTGGGTTGTTTTTCACCTTGTTCCTCCTGTTTTGCCGCTATTTGCCCATGGTGGCCATGGCCGAGGTCAAGGCCGTGCTGCCGCAGTCGCATGGAGAGGGACACTAAGCCGATTCCGATGGACAACGCAGTTCCCCTCTCCCGTTCAGCGGGAGGGAGGTCATGCTCTTGCGATGAATGGCGATGATTGAGGAACCAACAAGCACCGAAGACAAGGAACAGGCGCCGGTGGTCGCCGGACTCGTGGCCGAGTTCCCCAGTCCCGAGGCCCTCGTGGCCGCCGCGGCCAAGGTCCGCGACGCGGGCTATCGCTTCTGGGATGCGCACAGCCCGTTTCCCGTCCACGGAATCGAGCGGGCCATGGGCATCCGGCCGACGAAGCTGCCTTGGCTGGTGTTCGCCGCGGGCGGGGCCGGCGCGGCGGGGGCCTTGCTGTTGCAGTGGTGGACGAACGCCGTTGACTATCCCTACCTGGTCAGCGGCAAGCCCTTGTTCAGCTTTCCCGCCAATATCCCCATCATCTTCGAACTCATGGTCCTGTTGAGCGCCTTCGCCGCCTTCGGCGGGGTGCTGGTGCTGAACCTGCTGCCGGAGTATCGGCACCCGGCGTTCTCGGTCAGGCGGTTTGTCCGGGCGACGTCGGACGGCTTCTTCATCTCCATTGCCGCCAGCGATCCCAAGTTCGACGCTGGCGCCGCCCGAGCGCTTCTGGAATCGGCGGGCGCGGCGGCGATCGACGTGTGTTACGCGCCGGCGGGCGTTCCGCGGCTTCCGGCGGGCTTGAAGTGGAGCCTGGCGGTGGCGGGCTTGTTGGCGTTGCTGCCCCCGCTCTGGATCGCCCGCCAACGCCAGGTCCCGTCGGACACCCCCCGCTTGCATATCATCCAGGACATGGACTTTCAGCCCCGCTATGCGCCGCAAGGCGTGGGACGATTTTTCGCCGACCGCCGGGCCACGCGCCCGCCCGTGCCCCATGCGGTGGACGTGGGCGGACTCCAGACCGATTCCCATTTCCACCGCGGCCAGATCAACGGCCAGTGGGCGGCGACCTTCCCGATTCCTGTCGATCGGGAACAGATGGAGCGGGGCCGCGATCGGTACAACATCTACTGCGCCCCGTGCCACGGCCTGGCCGGCGAGGGCGACGGAATGACCCACCAGCGCGCGGTGACCCGGCGGGAACCTGGTTGGGTGCAGCCGCGGTCGCTCCACGCGCAGAACGTGCGCGAGCAGCCGGCGGGCCGGTTGTTTCACACGATCACCCACGGACTCAACACGATGCCCGGCTACGCGGCGCAGATCCCCGCGGCGGATCGTTGGGCGATCGTGCTGTACGTGCGGGCCCTTCAGCGGAGCCAGCACGCCGCGCTGGACGACGTCCCGCCGGAACTTCGGCCCGCCCTCCTCCAGGAATCGACCAGGCCATGACCCCGCATCCCGCCATCGAACTCGGCCGGCAGCAAACCACCCTCGACGGGCTCTCGCCGCGGATCGCGCCCGCGCTGCGGATCGCCGGCGCCGCGGCCTTGGCGATTGGCGGCGCGCTGGGGCTGGCCCGCCAGGACGGGATGCAACTTTTCTTTCGAGCGTACCTGACCAGTTACTGCTTCGTGCTCGGCATGGTGCTCGGCTCGCTGCTGCTGGTGCTTTTGCTGCACGTTTCCCGGGCAGGTTGGGGCGTCGTGGTCCGCCGCCTGGCCGAGGTGTTGGCCGACCACGTCCCTTTGATGGTGGTCCTCTTCCTGCCGATCGCGCTTCCTCTGTTCTGGGGCAGCTCGACTCTGTACGAATGGGCCGATGGGCAGGCGGCGGCGCACGACGAGCTGTTGCGCCACAAGGCCCCGTACCTCAATCCGATGTTCTTTGCGATCCGCGCCGCGGGATATTTCGCGGTCTGGTGGCTTGTGGCGAGATTCTTCGTCGACACGTCCGCCGCGCAGGACGCTTCCGGCGATCCCCGGCTGACCGTCCGCATGGAGCGGGCAAGCGGCCCGGCCATCCTCTTGCTCGGTCTGACCGTCACGTTCGCGTCGTTCGACTGGCTCATGTCCCTCGACCCCCGATGGACGAGCACCATCTACGGGGTTTACTATTATTCCGGGGCCGTGGTGGGGGCCGTGGCGCTGTGGATCCTGGCGGCGATGATCCTCCAGGCGGGCGGGCGTTTGAAGGACGTGATCACCGTGGAACATTACCACGACTTGGGCAAGCTGCTGTTCGCCTCCGTCGTGTTTTGGGGGTACATCGGTTTCTCGCAGTACCTGTTGATCTGGTACGCCAACATTCCCGAGGAAACCGCCTGGTATCGCGACCGGCAGTCCGGCCCCTGGCTTTACGTCTCGCTGGCCCTCGTGGCGGGACATCTGGTGGTTCCCTTTTTCGGCCTGTTGTCGCGCGAAACCAAGCGCAACAAGGCGATCCTTGGGTTTTGGGCCGCGTGGCTCTTGGTGTTCCACTGGATCGACGTGTCGTGGCTGGTCATGCCCAATTTGAAGCGGGAGGGATTTCCCTGGGGGCCCATCGACCTTTGTCTCGCGGCGTCGCTGGCGTGTTTCTATCTGGCGGGCGTGTTGCGGCGGGCGATGGACCGCCCCCTCGTGCCCGTCCGAGATCCGCGGCTGGCGGAATCGCTGGCGTTTGAGAATTTTTAGCGACCGGGAGCCTCGCGCGGCAGCACACGAGCAGCTTCGTCACGTTGTTTCCTTCGGACGCCGGCAGGCGCCAGGAACGGGGCCCGGGGGCGCGGCAATCGCCGCGCCGGGAGAAGGCACGACATGGTCCAAGACGACGACATCAAGACGTGGAAGATCGCCCTCATCGGCGGCGTGGGCGTGATCGTGGTGTTGATCATCGTCCTCGCCTTGCAAGTGCTTTACTACCATGCGGCGGCCGCTCAATTCCGGGAGAAGGAAATCCATCCTCCGCTGGTCGAACTGCAAACGGCCATCAGCCGTCAGCAGGACAAGCTGGCCCAATGTCAATGGCTGGACCGCGACAAGGGCGTGGTGTCGATCCCGATCGACCGCGCCATGGAGATCGTGGTCCGGGAAGGAGGCGGAACCCATGCGAAACGTTGACCTCCGTTGCGTGCGCGCGTTGGGGATCGTGGCGGCTTGGGCGGCTTGGATCGCCGTCGGCCTGCTCGCGCCCGGCGCCCCGCTTTTCGCCATCGACCGCATCGAGCCGAAGCCCAAGGACCTGGAAAACGTCGGGGTCACGGAGCGTCTCGACGAGCAGGCGCCGTTGGATCTCCCGTTTGTCGATTCCACGGGGGCGCCCGTGACCCTGGCCCAGTATTTCGACGGCAAGCGCCCCGTGATCCTCACCTTGAATTACTCCAACTGCGCGCGGTTGTGCAGCCTTCAACTCAACGGCGTCTTCGCGGCGCTTCAGCGCCTCGACTGGGACCTGGGCGACAAGTTTCGGATGATCACCGTGAGCATCGATCCGGAGGAATCGCCCGCGCGGGCCCAGGCGACGAAGGAAAAGTACCTGGCGGTCTACAACCGCCCGAAGGCCGAGGAGGGCTGGCATTGCCTCGTGGGCAAGGAGGCGGAGATCCGCCGGTTGGCCTCGGCCGTCGGATTCGGCTACGTTTATGTGCCGGAGACGAAACAGTACGCCCACACCGCGGTGACCATGATCCTCACCGACCGCCATTTCGGCACCAGCTTCTTCAGCGCCGCCGGCGGCGGCGACCCGGTGCTGTACCAGCACGTGTTCTGGTTCTTCGGGCACCCCGAGGTCTACATCATGATCCTGCCGGCCTTCGGCATCGTCTCGCAGGTGATTCCAACCTTCGCGCGCAAGCCGCTGTTCGGCTACGCCTCGATGGTGTACGCCACCGCCTCGATCGC
>Ga0101944_10002345_pt1 | contig 31072 bp, 31 predicted proteins | sample DewCreD2012metaG_FD_75245 | JGI IMG/M metagenome (GOLD analysis project Ga0101944, IMG submission 75245) | Hot spring sediment bacterial and archeal communities from British Columbia, Canada, to study Microbial Dark Matter (Phase II) - Dewar... ... | reverse complement strand
TTTCCGCGCTCTCGGCGCACGTATCATGACGACCTGCTCCCCGACGCCGTGGTTTACAGCGTGTACTTTATATCAAACCGCCTGGCCCTGCGGGCCGGCTAACTGACAATGCTTATAGGAGGTTCCCATGGCCGAAAGTGTTTACAAGATCATCGAACTGGTGGGAACGAGCACGGTTTCGTGGGAAGACGCCGCCAAAAACGCCGTGGAAACGGCGTCCAAGACGTTGCGCGATCTTCGGATCGCGGAAATCACCAAGCTCGACATGAAGCTCGAAGAAGGCAAGGTCGTGGCCTATCGGGCTCGAGTGGCCATCTCCTTCAAGTACCAAGGCAATTAACCCAAAGGCGATGCCACGCGTAAGGGGAAAAGATAGGGAACGCGCCGCCGCCGCTCCCCAACCCCTTGAAGAGCCCGAAGGCAACGCCCCGGTGCACACCCCCGAGGATGAGGCCGGCGCGAGAGGGCCTGGCGTCGCCGTCACGCAGCCTTCAGACCGGCACCAGCCTTTTGTGAATGTTTGGGAGGAGAAGAGATGGGTCAGCGGAAGGTGAGAATTCTCATGGCCAAGTTCGGCCAGGGCTATGAGGCGGCCCTCATGCGCCTCGCCGCCGCGTTCAGCGAAGCGGGATTCGAAGTCATCTACACCGAGTCGGAAGACCCCAAAGCCATTGTCAACGCGGCGCTTCAGGAATCCGTCGACCACATCGGCATCACCACCCTTCCGGAAGCGCGCCTCGACCAGTTCGCCGCCGTCCTGGAACTGCTCAAGGCCCACGATGCCCAAAACATCGGGGTCACAGCCGGCGGCTTTTTCGACGACGCCTTGATTCCCGAATTGAAGAAGCTGGGTGTTGCGGAGTTTTTCCCGAAAGGCACCACCCACGAGCAGCTCATCCAGTGGGCCCGCCAAAACATCCACCCGATCGACTAAGGACCGGGTGAGGGCCGTGGTCGCCGCGGCGAAGAGGGCTCTTTTTCATGCGCGCGTCTCCGCCGTCGTTTCCCTCCATGGGCCCGGACCGAAGAAGCCCTCCCTCGGCTTGCACAAATCCCCGTTTTTGGATACCTTCATAGCGGATGTGGAGGTGCCCACCCGATCGCCGGTTCCGTTGAGGAACGGGAGGAAAGTCCGGGCTCCGCAGGGCAGGGTGCTGGGTAACGCCCAGTCTCGGTGACGAGCAGGACAGTGCCACAGAAAGCAAACCGCCGAGCACTCCCTTGGGGGTCGCTTCGCCCCGTGACGGCGCGACGGCGAAGGGAGTGCTCGGTAAGGGTGAAACGGTGAGGTAAGAGCTCACCAGTCCCGGTGGTGACACCGGGAGCTCGGCAAACCCCACCCGGAGCAAGGCCAAGTAGGGGAGCGTTTGAGGGTGGCCCGCCCGAAGCTCCCGGGTCGGCTGCTTGAGCCTCTCGGCAACGGGGGGCCTAGAGGAATGATCGGGACCTCCCTTTTCGGGGAGGCACAGAACCCGGCTTATGGGCACCTCCACATCCTTCCGGAATCGCCGATGGGTTTTGCGCACCATCTTCCTCAAAAACCTTCCGCCGCTGCCGATGAGATGATGGGACGGTCGTGACGGCCTGTGTTTCCAATGATCTCACCTTCGCCGTGGTGCCGGCCGCCGGATCCGGCGTGCGCATGGGATTGCCCCATCCCAAGCAATTCCATCCCCTCCACGGCAAACCCCTTCTGCTGTGGACCTTGGAGCGATTGGGCACCCTTGCCTTTGTGGCGGGCATCATCGCCGTGGTGCCGGCGGACGCCGTGTCGGTCGTCGAGGGTCTTCTCCGCTCCCTGCCCGCCGATCCGGCCGTGACGGTCATCGCCGGCGGCGTCCGTCGCCAAGACAGCGTCCTGGCGGGCCTCAAGGCCCTTCCCAAGGCGTGCCGTTGGGTGCTGATTCATGACGGCGTTCGCCCTTTCGCTTCCGCCGACCTTTTCCGCCGGACCCACGAGGCCGCTCTTCGGTGCGGCGCGGCCGTGTGCGCCTGTCGGGCGGTGGAGACCGTTAAAGTTGTTCACGACGGATGGGTGCACGCCACCGTACCCCGCGACCAGGTGTGGCTGGTGCAGACCCCTCAGGTTTTTCGGCGGGACCTGCTTGAGGACGCCTTTCGCACCGCCGAGGCGCATGGGTGGGAGGCCACCGACGACGCCTCCCTGGTGGAGCGCCTGGGTGTCCGCGTGGCCGTCGTGGACGGGGAAAAGACCAACATCAAGATCACCACGCCGGACGATCTCCGCTGGGCCGCATGGACCCTGGAAACGTCCGAAAGACAAGCCGGGTTCGTGCCCCACGGAAAGGACGGCTCATGGCCCTGAATTTTCGAATCGGCATGGGCTGGGACGTCCACGCCTTCGCGGAAGGTCGTCCCCTGGTTCTCGGCGGGGTGACCATCCCCTTTGATCGCGGTCTTCTCGGCCATTCCGACGCCGACGTGTTGTGCCACGCCCTGTGCGACGCCTTGCTCGGCGCCGCGGCCCTGGGGGATATCGGTCTCCATTTCCCCGATTCGGACCCTCGATATCGCGGTGTTTCCAGCCTGGTGCTGCTCGAAGCGGTACGAGACCGGATCCGCGGGGCCGGCTACGGCATCGTCAACGTGGATGTGACCGTTTTGGCCCAAAAACCCAAGATCGCTCCGTACATTCTGCCCATGCGCCGCACGCTCGCCCGAGTTTTGGAACTGGCCGAAGAGGCGGTGAGCGTGAAAGCCACCACCACCGAGGGGTTGGGATTCGTCGGTCGTCAGGAAGGCATCGCCGCCTGCGCCGTCGCCCTGCTCCATAAGCCACAAGGAGCCGCCTCATGAGCTTGGTCGTCTACAACACCCTGACGAAGAAAAAGGAACCTTTCGTCCCCATGGAACCCGGGACGGTGAAACTTTACGTGTGCGGGGTCACGGTCTATGACCTCTGCCACGTGGGACACGCCCGTTCGGCCATCGTTTTCGACGTCATTTACCGATACCTCAAGTCCCGGGGCTATCACGTCGTGTACGTCAGAAACTTCACGGATATCGACGACAAGATCATCAAGCGGGCCCAAGAGGAAGGAACGGATTACCGCACCGTCGCGGATCGCTACATCGAGGCCTTCTATGAAGATATGGACGCTTTGGATGTGCTCCGCCCGGACATCGAACCCCTGGCCACGGACAACATCCCCCAGATGATCGACATCATCCGACGCCTGGAAGAAAAAGGGATCGCCTACCAGGCGGGAACCGACGTCTACTTCGCCGTGGAAAAATTTCCCGACTACGGCAAGCTTTCCGGACGAAGCCTGGACGACATGATGGCCGGAGCTCGCGTGGAAGTGGACGCCAACAAACGCAACCCGTTGGACTTCGTCCTCTGGAAGGGCAGTAAACCCGGAGAACCGGCCTGGGACAGTCCCTGGGGGCCGGGCCGTCCCGGCTGGCACATCGAATGCTCGGCCATGGGCAGTCGATTCTTGGGGCCGACCTTCGACATTCACGGCGGCGGCAAGGACCTCATCTTCCCGCACCACGAAAACGAAATCGCCCAAAGCGAAGCGGCCTTCGGCGTGCCGTTCGTCCGGTATTGGATCCACAACGGCTTCGTGAACATCAACAACGAAAAGATGTCCAAATCCTTGGGCAATTTCTTCACCATTCGGGACATCCTTAAGGCCGTCCACCCCGAAGCCCTGAGACTGTTCGTCATTTCCAAGCACTATCGCAACCCCGTGGATTTTTCCGACGAGGCCCTCGCCGAAGCCGAAAGGGCCCTGGAACGGCTGTACGGCACCCTGGAAGAGACCGATGCCCGAACCCCGAAGGATCTCGATGAGGGAAGCTTTGCCGAAAAGGCCGTGATGGATCAGGACAAGGATCTTTTCCAAAAAATCGCCGAATTCGGCGAGGCTTTCCGCGAAGCCATGGACAACGATTTCAACACAGCCCAGGCCCTGGCCCTTCTGTTCGATCTTCAGAGGGCGACCCAGCGTTTTCTCGACGCCTTTGGCCGAAAGTCGTTGAAAGGACCAGCGGCAGCCCTGGCCCGCAAGGCCGCCGCATGCCTTCGGGAACACGGCCGTGTTCTGGGGCTTCTCACGCGAACGCCCGAGGTCTTTTTCGAAGAAATCAAACAGCGGAAGATCGCCCGAAAAGGCATTGCCGAAGCGGAGGTGGAGGCGCTCATCGCGCAGCGAAACGCGGCGCGAAAGGAGAAAAACTTCGCCGAAGCGGACCGCCTCCGTGATCGCCTCAGCGAAATGGGCGTGCAGCTGGAAGACACGCCGCAAGGAACCCGATGGCGCGTGCGCTGACGCTTGCCGACAGCACCGAGAGGCTTGTCTTCCTGAGGAATGGAATCGTCGCCCAATCGCTCGCCTGCCCGGGGTATGCCCCGGGCTATGGCGTTTCCCACAAAGAGATCAAGGCGCTTTGCCGCAGCAGGACCCGGGAACACACCCTTGGGCGGCGGGGCTCGTGCCGCAGCAGCCCGTATCGCCCGCCCCGGGAAGCCGATGAGCGCCTTTGACCCCCGAGGCCGTCGACGAGGCGGAGAGAAGTCTTTTCATGGCACCGCTGCCGCAGCCGGGACACGCTACGGCCTCATCTTTTCCGAAAATCAAATGCTCCGACACCCTGCCGCATTGGGTGCACACGTATTCGTAAATGGGCATGACGCACCTTCCCGTCCGCTCAGTGGGCGCAGCCGCCGCCGTGATGATGGCCGGCGCAGGTCCATTCCGTGGAAAACACCGGAAGCTTACCCTGCCGCCACATGTCCAGGTTGTCTTTGACAGAGCCTTCCAGGGCCCGATAAACGGTGATGCCTTGGGCCTGGAGCTTCATCAGGGCACCCATGCCGATGCCACCCACCACGATGCCGTCCACGGAGCGCCCGCCCAAGGCCTTGAGAGGCTGGCACATGCCGTGGGCGTGGTGCAGATCGCCGTTGGAAACTTCTTCCACCGCCCCGGATTCGGTGTCCACGATGACAAAGCCCGGGGCCGATCCGAAATGACCGAAAACCTCGCTGTCAAGACCGCTGAGGCGCGCTGCGGGAAAACAAATCTTCATGATTCTCTTCCTCCTTGGATCACCGAGAGAGTCTTCATCCGTATGCTTTGAATCCCTTGAACCGATCAGCGCCGCTTTTATAGGATCGATCATTCGGGTTGTCAACGTGAGCCCGAAACGGCCGGGGCCCCAGCGTTGCGGTCGGGTGCGGCTTTTCCCTTCCCATTTGGGAAGACCTCTTCCTATAATGCAGACAACGGTCGGCAACGCTGGAATCGGCAGCGCACACGTCTGGAGGTGAACCCATGGAAAATCAGGACTTTATCGTCGCCAACGAGGTCTACATCAAGACGGACCGCCAGCAGGGCAATATGGTCATCCTGAAGGAATCGGAAGACGCCAATCAGTATTTTCTCATGTTCGTCGGCGACAGCGAAATCACGGCCATCGCCAAGGAAAAGGGTTTTGTGGAACCCAAGCGGCCCCTGACCCACGATACCTACCTCACCATTTTGGAACGGGCCGGCGTGCGGTTTGAGCGGGTGGAAATCTACACCATGAAGGAAAACACTTACTACGCCCGCATCATCGCCCGAATCGGCGACGAGGAGGTCATCTTCGACAGCCGTCCCAGCGACGCCGTCGCCCTGGCCCTTCACGAACGCTGCCCCATCCTGGTGAACAAGAGGCTTCTGCGGCGCGAACTCACCCCCGAAGAAGTCAAAGAATACGAATCCATCATCAAGACCGTGAAGTTCTAGTCTGTGGGGCCTCTTCGGGCCCCACCCTGCCCGCATGAGCGGCGCGGCCTCAAGGGCGCGCCTCTGGCCCTCCGCCACGTCGAGCCCTCTGCCCGCGATGGATCATCGAATCGACCGATGGATCGAATCGCTTTGGCTCGCCCTTTCCTATTTGCCTTTCGGCACTCCGTCTTCCTAAGAAGAAAGCGTGCGTCGCTCTAAAGCCCGTCATCGTAAAAAGCGCATCTGAAAAGGAGATTGCCGATGGCCGGATCCTATGAAGCCATGTGGGAAAAGCTCAACCTGGACCTGGACGCCCATGCGGGCCTTCTGGAAGTTTTGGGCAAGTTTTACGGGGACATTTACCTGAGCCAGGACAAGCGGCTTCGAGGCATGGAGTACCTCGATTTCGTCCTGTCGGAAATCCACGGCCTGCGCATCAAGGAGCTTCAAGAAGCGAAAGCCCAGGGGCGAAAGGTGGTGGGCACCTTTTGCGTTTTCGTTCCCGAGGAATTGGTCTATGCGGCGGATGCCATTCAAGTGGGCCTGTGCGCCGGAGCGGAAGCGGGTTTTGACAAGGCGGAAAAGATCCTGCCGCGAAACACCTGCGCGCTCATCAAATCCTTCGTCGGGTTCAAGCTCTCCCGGCTGTGCCCCTTTTTCGAATCCTGCGATCTCATCGTGGGGGAGACCACGTGCGACGGGAAGAAGAAGGCCTACGAGATTTTTGCCGATTATGCGCCGGTCTACGTCATGGAAATCCCGCAGATGAAGCAGGCCTGCGATCGGGATCTCTGGAAAGCCGAAATCCTTCGCTTCAAAGACACCATCGAAAACCTCACCGGCCGGACCATCACGGCGGAAAGCCTCAAAAAAGCCATTGGCCTCATCAATGACCGACGCCGGGTGCTCCAACGTCTCAACCGGCTGCGGGCCGCGGAACCGACGCCCATTTCCGGCCGAGACGTGTTGCTTATCAATCAGGTGAGCTTCTACGACGACCCGGCGCGGTTCACCCAAAAAATTTCCGAACTGTGCGACGAACTGGAACAGAAAATCGCCCGCGGCGAAGGGGTGGTGGACGGCGCCCAAAGGGTCATGCTTTCCGGATGTCCCATGGCCATTCCCAATTGGAAACTGCCTTACATCATCGAATCCTCGGGAGCCGTGGTGGTGGGGGAAGAATCCTGCGTGGGCACGCGAAACACCCGGGACCTGGTGGATGAGGAAGGGCAGACGCTGGATGCCATGCTGAACGCCCTGGTGGATCGTTACATGCGCATCGATTGCGCCTGTTTCACGCCCAACCGTGAAAGGCTGGACCACATCGTCGCCATGGCCCGGGAACTTAAGGTCAAAGGCGTGATTCATTACGGCTTGTCGTTCTGTCAACCTTACGGCATCGAAAGCTTCAAGGTGGAAAAGGCCCTGCGCGAGGCGGGCATCCCCATGCTGGCCATCGAAACGGACTACAGCATGGAGGATGTGGAGCAGCTTAAGACCCGGGTGGAAGCCTTCGTGGAAATGATCCGATAACCGCCGGGAGGCGTTGCGAACAGCCATGCAAACCATCGGCCTCGATGTGGGCAGCCGTTCCATCGAACGGGTGGTCTGGAATCCGGCCACCGGCCTTTGGTCCTGGACAAAGGTCCCCACCACGTTCGACCCCGTCGGGCAATGCCGTCGGCTTCTGGCCGATGTGGACGGGGTCCCCGTCATGGCCACCGGGTACGGAAGAAAACTGGTGGCGGACACCTTTGCGCACCTGCGCGTGGAAACGGTCACGGAAATTCAGGCTTACGCCTTAGGCGCCCACTTTCTTTACCCTGAGGCGCGCACCGTTTTGGACATCGGCGGTCAGGACACCAAGGTCATCGCCCTGAACGCCTCGGGAAAGGTTTCCCGCTTTGAAATGAACGACCGGTGCGCCGCAGGCACAGGAAAATTTCTGGAATTCATGGCCACGGCGCTGCAAGTTCCCTTGGAAGATTTCGGCGATTTTGCCCTGGGCGCCGACAAGAGAGTCCAGATCAACAGCATGTGCACGGTTTTCGCCGAATCGGAAGCCACGTCCCTCATGGCCCGCGGGGAAAAGGCCCAGAACATCGCCATGGGCCTGCACGCTGCCATCGCCCAAAGGGTCTTGGCCATGCTGCGCCGAGTCGGCGTGGAAAAGCCGGTGGTTTTCGCCGGAGGGGTCGCCCATAACCGGTGCATGCGCCGACTGCTGGCCGAAGCCGTCGGGGACGGGTTCATCGCCGCCGAAAACCCCGACGTCCTGGGCGCCCTGGGAGCCGCCTTGCTGGCCGCACGGTCCAGAGTTTCGAACGGAGGGGCATGACGGCGCCGTCGGAAAAGGCGAACGCGCGGCACTCCCGCCCCCTGGCTTTATAAAAAAACATTCCACGGGAGGAGACCCATGAGAACAAAGACGCGGTTCTTCGCGATGTTGTCCATCGCGGTCTGTTTTTCGGCAGGAGCGGTTTTCGCCGGAGCCTACGACGTCTTTCAAGGCATGGAAGGCACCATCAAGATTTCCGGCGGGACGGCGCATATTCCGGTGATGCAAGCCTTGGCCAAGGAGATCATGACCCGCTACCCCGGCATTCGCATCACCGTCGCCGGCGGGGGATCCGGGGTCGGGATCAAGCAAGTGGGCGAAGGGCTCGTGGACATTGGAAACTCCGGAAGAAAACCCACCGATGAGGAAATTGCCGCCTACAACCTGAAGGTGCACCAGTGGGCGCTGGACGGCGTGGCCGTGGTGGTCCACCCCCAAAATCCGGTGAAATCCCTTTCCCTGCAGCAGGTCCAAGCCATCTTCGCCGGAACCGTCACCAACTGGAAGGACGTGGGCGGCCCGGACAAGGCCATCCACGTGTTCACGCGCGATGAAGCCAGCGGCACCCGGGAAGTTTTCTGGGAAAAAGCACTGAAAAAAGGTCCGGTGGCGGCGACGGCCGACGTGGTGCCTTCCAACGGCGCCATGAAGACGGCCGTGGCCACGGATCCTGCAGCCATCGGCTATATGTCCGTCGGCCACATTGACGCCTCGGTGGCTCCCGTGACCCTGGACGGTGTGACGCCCAGCGTGGACACGGTGCGCAACGGCACCTATGCGGTGTCGAGGGGCCTCTACAGCAACACGAAAGGCGAACCCTCGCCGCTGGTCAAGGCTTTTCTCGATACCCTGCACAGCCCGGAAGGCAGGGCGATCATCGAAGCGCAGGGATTCATCCCCGTGCCATGAAACGACGGGATGAAGGATCGAGGTCCGAGCGGGCCGCGCGATTGGTCCTGGGAGCCGCGGTCGTTACGGCCGCGGCCCTGACAGGGGCCATTTTCCTGTACATGGTCGTCTTGGCCTTCCCCCTTTTCGCGCACGGTCACGTCTTTCGCGTCCTGACGCAAGATTGGGCCCCCCTTCAAGGCCGATACGGCATCAGACCCATGATCGCGGCCAGCCTCGCCCTATCCTTCGGGGCCCTGGCCCTGGCCATCCCCATCAGTTTGGGTTGTGCGGCTTTCGTCACCATGTTGGGACGACCCAAACCCGCGCTCTTCGTCCGGCGCTTCGTGCAGACCATGACCGGCATCCCCACGGTCGTCTACGGTTTCGTCGGCGTTTTCCTCGTCGTTCCGGCGGTTCGGGATGTCTTTCAGGCCGGGTCTGGACGCTGCCTCCTTTCGGCCATTTTGGTCCTCGCCTTGATGATCACCCCCACCATGGTGCTTTTTTTCATCGACGCCATGGAATCCGTGCCGAAAGAATACGTCTTGGCGGCCAGCGCCTTGGGCGCCGGCCCGGCAGAAAAATTCCTGTGGATCGTCCTGCCGTGCGCCCGAGTGGGTCTGATCACGGGGGTTCTTTTGGCCTTCGGCAGGGCGTTCGGCGATACCCTGGTTTCATTGATGCTCGCCGGGAACGCCGCCGTCTTCCCCTCGAACCTTTTTCACTCGGTGCGAACCCTGACCGCCCATATCGCGCTGGTGATTGCCGCCGATTTCCAAAGCCTTGAATTCGCCTCCATTTTCGCCTGCGGGGTAGTCCTTTATACCGTGAACGCCGCCGTCGCCCTCGTCGCCTGGAACCTGCGGTCTCGAGTCCTGGAAAACCACCCATGAAGCCCTCCGGACGGTTTTTCGTCTTGAAGATTTGGGCGGCGGGATGCGCCCTGGCCGTCGTTTCGGGCGCAGGATTGGTCGTCGGCTTTGTGATCCGGCGAGGCGCTCCCGCCCTTCGCCCGTCGCTCCTCTTCGGGGCTGCACCCCCATGGCACGCTGTCTTTGGAAACGTCCCCGTCTTTGACGGCTTGTGGCCCGCCGTGCTCGGTACCGTCTCGGTTGTTCTTCTGGCCGTCGGCTTTGCGGTGCCCCTCGGTTTGGCGGCCGGGATCTACCTCGCCGAATTTGCCCGGGGCCGCACCAAACAAATGCTGAGCGTCGCTTTTGACATTTTGGCCGGTATTCCTTCCATCGTGATCGGCCTGTTCGGGTTCAGTCTGTCCCTGACGCTTCATCGGTTCGTGTCCCCTAGGATCGGGCCGTGTCTGGTGCTTTCCGCCTTCTGCCTCGGCATTCTCGTCCTTCCGTACCTTATTCGAGCCGTCCAGTCCGCTCTGGAAGGGCTGCCTTTATCGCTGCGCCTGACCGCGCTCAGCCTCGGAGCCCACCGCGTCCAAAATCTTCGGTACGTGCTCCTTCCCAGCAGCCTCAACGCCATCGCCACGGGGGTGATCCTCGCCATCGGGCGATGCGCCGAAGATACCGCCGTGATTCTTCTGACGGGAGCCGTCGCCCTTGCGGGAAAGCCTCGGTCGCTTTTGGAAAACTTTGAAGCTTTGCCCTTTTACATCTACTATGTGTCCTCCCAGTACACCTCAGCCGAGGAACTGGAAAGGGGCTTCGGGGCGGCCATCATCCTTTTGGCGATTTCTCTGGGCCTCTACCTCATCGCCCTGTCCATTCGCCATCGCATAGGGCGCCAGGCTTTTTACGGCCGATGAAGGGAAAGCCGGCCATGGGCGTGAAAATCCGGCTGCAGAAGGTGTCCTTCCGCTATGGAACCCGATTTGTTTTTCAAGAGGTCTCCGTCGAGTTCCACGAACACGAGCTGGCCGTCATCGTCGGGCCCTCCGGCCAAGGGAAAAGCACCCTGCTCATGTGCTTGAACCGGCTTTGGGAAGAAATCCCCGGAGCCCGCATGGAAGGAGAGGTGTGGATCACCTTGGACGGACGACCCCGGTGCGTCTCGGACCCGTCTTTTCCAGCAACCACGCTGCGGCGCCGTGTGGCCATGGTCTTTCAGACGCCGAACCCCTTGCCCATGACGATCTTTAACAACGTGGCCTTTCCCCATAAGCTGATGGGCGTTCGAGACCGAAAGACTCTGGAGGAAACGGTCCGCAAGGCCTTGGCCAAGGCCTACCTTTGGGACGAAGTCAAAGACCGGCTCCACGAAGACGCCCGGCACCTGTCGGGAGGTCAGCAGCAGCGGCTGTGCATCGCCCGGGCCCTGAGCCTCGATCCCGAGGTGGTGCTCCTCGACGAGCCGACATCGTCCCTGGACGAAAAAGCGGCTCGGGTCATCGAAAATCTTCTCCTGGACCTGAAGCGCCGACTGACGGTCATCGTGGTTTCCCATTCCACGGACCAGGTGCGCCGCCTGGCGGATCGCGTCTTTCGCCTTCAGGAAGGCCGCCTCTTCCTCGATCGTCCCTTGGCAGATTATCTGTCTTTATAATCGATCATAGAGCGATCAATCGGAACTTCCTATTTGATCTCCCGGCCCAGGGAACATAGAAAACCCCGAGAGTGGAAACGGCTTTGCGCATCGCCGGGCGAGGCGCCCGAAGGGCTTTGCGGGCTGCGGCGACGGGATCGAACAAGGAGGAAAGGTTCATGGACGTGCTGGCTCCGAAGAAACTCCGGGATGATGTCAAAGAATATCTGAACAAATTCGACCTCACCTTGTGCCTCACGTGCGGCACGTGTTCCAACGGCTGCCCCATCACGGGGACTCCGGGTATGGAAGGCTGGGACACCCGCAAGGTCATTCGCATGCTCTCCTTCGGGCTTTTGGACGAGGTCGTCCAGTCCAAGTTTCCGTGGCTGTGCACGGGATGCGGCCGGTGTGCCCACGCCTGCCCTATGGGGATCGACATTGTGGCCATCCTGGCGCACATGAAACACCTGAGGCCGAGGGATCAAGTGCCCGGGATTCTCCACAAGGGCGTGGAAAACGTCCTCAACACCGGCAACAACATGGCCATCCCCTTGGAAGACTACCTCTTTCTCATGGCCGACATGGGCGCCGAACTGGCCGCCGAAGAGTGCCCCGGCTTCTATGTGCCCATCGACAAGGAAGGGGCCGATATTCTCTTTTTCCCCAACTCCAAGGAAGTCTTCGCCGACAATGAAGACATGAAGTGGTGGTGGAAAATCTTTTACGCCGCCAAGGAAAACTGGACCATTCCGTCCACCAACTGGGAAGCCGTGGATTGGGGGCTTTTTACGGGAAATTACGAAGCCACGAAGATTTTGGCTCAGCGCAAGATCGAGCACATGAAGCGCCTCAAGGCCAAACGCATGATCATGCCCGACTGCGGCGGCGGCTCTTACGGGTGTCGCAAAGGGATGAAGGTCTGTTCCATGGAAGACCCCAACAACCGCGTGGATTACATCTATCTTTACGATTATTTGAAGGAAATCATCGAAAAGGGCCGCATCAAGCTGGACAAGAGCCGCAATGCGGGCAAGGTCTTTACCTGGCACGACTCCTGTAAGCATGGGCGCGAATTGGAACGCAATTTCGGCAAAGGCTACTATGAAGAACCGCGCTGGATCATTCAGCAATGCGTCGACCAGTTCGTGGACATGGAACCCAACCGAAGCATGAACTACTGCTGCGGTGCCGGCGGCGGCATGTGGCCCATGCCGTTCGAGCAGGAATCGGCCTATCACGGGCGCCACAAAGTCAGACAGATCAAGAATGCCGGAGCGGACGTGGTGGTCGTGGGCTGCTCCAACTGCCACGACCAGATGATGAAGCGGCTGCCCAAGTATTATCCGGAAGACGCCACCTACGAGGTGAAATACATCTGGGAACTGGTGGCCGACACCCTCATCATCGAACCGTGGAGCGACGAAGAGATCGAGAAGGCTCAGCAGGAAGCCAAGGCCCAGTGGGAGCGTTTCGGCGTGGACGTGGACGGCGGCTACTGATCAAAGGCGGCATTCGGGCCGCACGATTCCCGCGGCTCGGATCCGTCGGCGCGTGAACGGTCCGGCTCGGTTCCCGTTTGCCAGAATATGGGCCGGCTCCCCGTATTCTCCCCCCTGACCGGGCCGTTCACACCGTTTTTTCCTCACCCGGCCTTCCTTTCGGCGCGACCTGCCGGCCATGGAAGTCGCGGCCATGGCCACATGCCCTACAGAAAGGCCTGCACGGTCCCGTCAAATGAGATTGTAGTAGTAAAGCATCAAATCGGATCGGGTGACGATCCCCACAAGGCGCCCGTCGTCCACCACGGGCAGCCGCCCGATGTCGTGTTTGACCATAAGTCGCAGGGCGGTGGTGACGGAGGCCTGGGGGGCGATGGTGACCACGTCCCTTTTCATGAAGGCTTTGACGGGAGCCGAACGCTGCGTGGGCCGTTCCAGTTTGACGAGGTCGCGCACGGAAATGACGCCCACGAGTCTTTCTCCGTCCATGACGGGGGCGCCCGTGTGACCCCGCTCCCGCAGCCGCGCATGGACCGCCTCCACCGTGTCGTCGGGGGCCACGGTAAAGACGGGAAACGACATGAGATCAAAAATCTGCACCGACGCGTGCCCGTTTTGAGCCAGCAGCTCCCGAATCCAGGTTTCCACCCCTTCCGGACGCGCCCCCTTGACCAAAGCGGAGGCCGCTTCCGGTCGCCCGCCGCCGCCCAAAGGCTTCATGATGGCCGCCACATCCACGCTTTCCGACCCGCTTCGAGCAATGACGATGCTTTGCTTTCGCCGAGCGTCCCAGAACATGCCGAAGATCACATCGGCGCTCAAGATGTCCCGAAGCATGGCCACCACGGAGGCGAGTCCGGACACATGCCCGTTGAGCTCGGCGTCGGCGAAGCACACCACATGGCCGTTCATGGGGCTGCGCCGGGCGGTTTCCAAAAGCCGGGTGAGAATCTCCTTGTGATGGGGACCGTAGCCCGGCCTCAGCGCCGTTTGGATCACGTTCAGGTCCGCCTGCCCCTCCAGCAGGAAAGCGGCAGCCCGCGCGTCGTCGGGTTTCGTGCAGGGAAAGGTCAGGTGCCCCGTGTCTTCATAGATGCCCGCCAAAAAGAGGGTGGCATGGATGGGATCGATTCCCGCGCGGCGCTTTTCCAGTTCCTGCACGAGCAGCGTGGCGGCCGAGCCCACCAGAGCCTGCTTGCCCTGGGAAGGATGGATGTCGCCGATTTCGGGATGATGGTCGTAGAGATGAATCTCCAGGTCGGAGCGGTCCATGAGCGGGTTCATACAGTCCAGCCGCTCCCACCGGTTGGCGTCCACCACGATGAGGCGGGAGACTTGGTCGTGGCGCAGATCCAAAGGACTCAGAACGGGAAAGAGGTCCTTGTGGATGGAAAGGAACGCCCGCACGTTGGCGTTGATACTGCGGGGAAGCACGATGCGGGCGTCGGGGTAAAGATGGGAGGCGGCGACGACGGAGGCCAGGGCATCGAAATCCACGTTCTTATGGGTCGTGATGATATCCATGGCGAAGTCTCACTTGAAAGTCCGAACAAACGGCGTTCCCTTAAGAGGAATCGGCAGCCCGCATGGATTCCTTGAAAACTTTCACAAACCCTTCACACCGTGCTCCCCCTTTTCGGCGCCGGCCCATAGACCCTTGACAACCGAAGGCGCCCATGCTCGTCGAAGGTCACCTGGCGCAGGTCGATGGTCAACTCGCAGTCCGTGCTTTCGGGCACTCTGCAGATGCGAAAACCCAGTTTGCGGCCCAAGGCCAGCATATGCGTGTTTTCCTGAAGCACCGTGCCCCACACCGTTTCGATCCCTCGCTCCTTGGCGATATGTAGGCAGTTTTCCAGGAGTAACGCGCCGATCCCCTTACCCTGCCAGGGATCGCCCACCAGCACGGCAAATTCGGCCTTCTTGCCGTCCGGGTCGCTGATCACGCGGGCTACGCCCAGCAGTTTCTCCTGACCCGTTCCCGGCTCTTCCACGGCCACCATGGCGATTTCCCGGTCGTAATCGATCTGGGTGAACCGCGCCAGCATGTCTTCCGAAAGCTCCTTCAAAGGGCTGAAGAACCGAAAGTAGATGCTCGTCGGGGACAGCACGTGAAACAGATCCACCAGCAAGGGCGCATCTTCCGGCTTGATGGGCCGGATGAACACGGGAAGCCCCGAGGAGGTGACCGCATGCTTTTCGTAGCGCGCCGGATAGGGACTGATGATGAGATGCATGGGAGACGGCACGGCGCTGGGTCGGACCAGCACCCGGGCGTCCACGGCCCAGGGCCGGCCGTGTTGGAGGATCACCGGGTTCATATCCAATTCGGCGATCTCCGGAAAATCCGTCACAAGCTGGCTCAGGCGGATGAGCAGTTCTTCCATGGCCGCCATGTTGGCCGCGGGAAGATTGCGGTACCCTTGGAGCACCTTATAGACCTTGGTGTCTTCCATGAGGCGCCGCGCCAGGGCTCGGTTGAGGGGCGGAAGCCCCAAGGAACGGTCCTGAAGGAGCTCGGCGAGAATCCCGCCCATACCGAAAAGAATGACCGGGCCGAATTGGTCGTCTTTCTTGGCCCCGACGATGAGTTCCACGCCGGAGGACCCTTGCGCGCTGCGCAGCATGGGCTGGACGGACACCCCCTGGATTTCGGCGTCCGGCTTGTACGCGCGAGCGCTCTGGACAATGGCACGAAACGCCCTTCGCACCTGGTCCTCGTTCTGCAGATCCAGCTGAATCCCTCCCGCTTCCGTCTTGTGGACGATGTCCGGGGAGCTGATCTTGAGAACCACGGGAAAGCCCATGTCCCGGGCGAAAAGGACAGCCTGGTCTTCGTCCGTGGCCAGCCGCGTCGCCGTGGTGGGAATCCCGTAGGCTTCCAGAAGGCCCTTGGATTCCACCTCGGTGAGCATCCCGTTGGATCGGGTGAGTCCCGTGCGGAGAATGGTTGCGGCCCTTTCGGTGTCAAAGATCAGGTCTTCTCGGAACCTCTTGGGAATCTCCTTGAGCATCTTTTGGTTCACGGCGTACTGGTGCAATTCCATGAAGGCCCGAATGGCCTGCTCCGGGGTCGCATAGGTGGGAATGCCGGCTTGGTTGAGGATGCGGCGGCCTTCTTCCACATTCACGCCGCCCATCCAGGACGCCAGCACGGGACAGGGGCGGCGGACAGCCATGGAAGCGACGTGGCGGGCCACTGCCGAAGGATCGGTCATGGCCTGCGGGGTCAAGATGAGCAGCACACCGTTGATGTCCGCGGAATCCAGGCACACCTGAAGCGCCGTGGCATAGCGCTCAGGAGAGGCGTCCCCCAGAATATCCACGGGGTTGTTGCGGCTCCACCACGGCGGCAGGACCGCATCCAGCGCCGAAAGCGTCTCTTCCCCCAGCGGGGCGGGCTCCAAGCCGTACTCCGCCAAAGCGTCCGCAGCCATGACGCCGGGCCCGCCGGCATTGGTGATGATGGCGAGCCTCGGTCCTTCGGGGCGAGGCTGTTTGGCCAAGAGTTCCGCACAGTCGAAAAGTTCCCCGATGGTCTGCACGCGGAGCACGCCTGCGCGGCGGAAAGCCGCATCATAAAGGGCGTCTTCTCCGGCCATGGCGCCGGTGTGCGACGAGGCGGCCCGAGCGCCCGCCGGGCTCTTGCCCGATTTGAGCACGACGATGGGCTTGATGCGCGACACGGCCCGGGCGGCGCTCATGAACTTGCGCAGGTTGGGAATGCTTTCCACATACAGGAGGATGCTGGTCACCCGGAATTCGTTGCCCAGGTAATCGATGAGGTCCGCGAAATCCACGTCCAGCATGGATCCGATGCTGACAAAATGGCTGAAGCCGATGCCTTCTTGCAAAGACAGGTCCAGGATGGCCGTGCACAACGCCCCGCTTTGGGAGATGAAAGCCAATCGGCCCGCCTTGGGCATGTGGGCCGCGAAACTGGCGTTGAGCATCACCCCGGGGACGATCACGCCGAGGCAGTTGGGGCCGATGATGCGCACGTTGGCCTCTGCGGCTTGGCGGGCGATGGCCTCTTCCAGGCGCTGGCCTTCGTGCCCGACCTCCCGCCCTCCGGCGGAAAGGACCACGGCCCCCGCCACACCTTTGGCGCCGCATTGTTTCATGATCTCAGGGGCGGTGTCGATGGGCGTGGCCACCACGGCCAGATCGATGGGACCGGGAGCCTCCCGAAGGCTGGGATAGGCGTGAAGGCCCCGAACGGTGGAGCGTCGCGGGTTGATGGGATAGACGGCCCCGGGGAAACCGCCGTCCACGAGGTTTCGCATCACGGCCGCCCCCACACTGTCCGGGCGTTCACTGGCTCCAATGACGGCGACCGTCTTGGGGTTGAGCATCCGGTCGAGATTGAACAATCCCATGCATGCACTCCTGAAGGAATTTGAGAGACAATGGCCGCTTGGCGTATCTCGTCGGTTGGGGTGAGCTTTGCGAACCCCAGTGCCAGAGGTCAGAAATCAGAGGTCAGAGGTCAGAACCCGTCGGTTGGGGTACGCCGAGAATCCCAACACTAACCCTCATATCCCGCTACCTCCCCGATCTCGCCTTCTCGCCGTATGGATTCACGGTCATCACCGGCACGACGGCTCCCTTGACCACCCGTTCGGCCACGCTGCCGAAAACGATCCGTTCAAACCCCTTGCGGCCGTGGGTGCCCATGACGATCAAATCGATCCCCTGGGAGTCCGCATATTTCAAAATCTCCTCGGCGGGATCGCCGGAAACCACCCGTCCCTCCACGGCAACGCCCTGAAAATGTTGCGCAAGAAATTCGCCGAGTTTTCTTTGCGCTCCTTCGGCCAATTCCGCCTGAATGGTCTTGATGCTGGGGTGCGGCACATAGATGCTGCCCAGGTGCTCGAAAACCCGCGCCACAAAGAGCACATAAACCGAGGCGTCAAAACGGGCGGCCATTTCCCGCACCACCGGAACGATCTTGGCCGACACGTCGGAAAAGTCCACGGGAAACAGAATCTTTTTGAACATGTTCACCCCCCTTCACGGGCGCACCGGCATTCGGCCCCCGTCGCTTTCGCGACGCTGAAAAAGAAGACCGCCCCTTTGCCCGGCTCGGAGCGCACCCAGGCTTCCCCCCCGTGCCGATGCGCCACTTCGCGCACGATGGTCAATCCCAAGCCCGAGCCTTCCACGCCCTGGGACGTCTTCAGCCGGGCAAAGGGTTGGAAAAGTTTTTCATGCTCTTCCACGGGAATGCCTCGGCCGTCGTCGGCGACCCAAAAGACGAAAAACCCTTCCCTTTCCTCACATCCCACGCGAATGGAGCTCAGGGACGGGCCGCCGTGGGCCAGGGCGTTCTGCACAAGGTTCCTCAGGGCCCGAAGCACCATGACTTCATCGGCCGTCACTTCAGCCACCTGGGCATGTTCCTCCCAGCGCAGGGATCTATTGGTGAACTCCGAGGAAAACTCCTGGCGCAGGCTTTCCCACAAGGCCGAGACGGAAAGGCGCTGGACCTGGAGGGTCATTTCGCGGGTGCGCACGAAGCTGTTCAGTTCGTCCACCATGCACGCAATTTGCCTCGTGGCCTTCAGAATCTGCTCACAATAGAGCACGCCTCGCTCATCCAACACGCCGGCGTAGCGTTCCTGCAGCCGCTTGGCAAACCCGTAGGCCGCCACGGCCGGCCCTTTCAGGTCGTGGCCTACCGTGGACACAAAAAGCTTGATGGTTTCGTTCCGATGTTGGAGCTCCTCGACGATGTCCCGAAGAATCTCTTCCGTTTCCGAATGAATGGCCGCCACACCGATGAGGTGGCCGATCATCATGAGAAGATCCACCTCATCCTGGTCCAGTCGAATGGGGCTCTTGGCCGCCAGGTTCATGACGCCTTCCACACGGTCCAAAACGACGAACGGGACACAGACCACCGTGTGAATCCCTTTGGACGCCAAGAGTTCCGCTCTTTTGGCGTCCCCCAGGGCCTGCACCGATTGGGCGATGAAAGAACACGTCTTGGCCGCCCGCCCCGTAAACCCCTCGTCCAGACTCACCCGCTCCAACCCTTCCACGTCCAGCCCCCGATAAGCGGCCAATCGCAACGCCTGTCGGTCGGGTTCCATAAGGTAGATGCGCCCGGCATCAAAAGCCGTATGTTCCAGCACATAATCCAGCGCCTGGTTCAGGAGTCCGCTGACCCCCTTGGACTGGGACAACAGGTCGCTCAACCCCAGAAGCACCGACAAGGCCCGGTTGCGGCCCATGAGCTTGCGGCGGCTGAAGGCGACCGTTGTCAAATCACTCTGGAACGTCATAGGGCCCATGAAAAGTCTCCCGCCGCGACATGGCGGTCTTTAGTCCGGGCCTCGGGGGGGTCGGACGGCCTCCTACGAGCAGACCAGACCGTTGGCACGTCGCACCGTTTCGATCTCCTGGAGCATTTTGGTCCTGTAGCGGTGTACCGAACCCGCATTGCTCATGACCATGTCCAGCTGGCGCGTGTGAATAATGAGATAACCCAAAATGCGCAGCCGATCCACCATGATGTCCTGCGGGCGCCCCTCCAGGCGCGCGAAAGCCGCATCCTCGCGGACTTCACAGCGAAAATCAAACGACTCCAAAAGCTCCGCCACAAAACGGGCGCGAAGAATCCGTCGCGTTCGGTCGGCCGCCCCGCCTTTGAACTGAAAGCTCGTGTAGTTTTGCGACGTCCTTTCGTCCACCAAGGTTTCCACCGTGGAAAAATGAAAACCGAACCGGGACTGAAGACTGCAAAAATTCTTCGAAATCATAAAGTAGTTGCGGATGGCGTACGGGGAAGCCACCGACGGATCCAGACCCGGGTTGGACGTGGCTTCCATCAAAATGGACATGAACCCCTTACTGTCGATGGGAGGTGGCCCTTCCCACGGAATGGCCGTCATTCCCTGCCATAGCGCGAGCATGGGCACGGAGACGATTTGGTCCAGGGTGACGTAGGGGCCGTCGATGTCATCCACGAAACCGTCATCCAGGTTGATAATCCAAAACTGCATGGGCACGCGGCATTTGAGCTGCTTGGCCGACTTTTGGGGAAAGCGATGTTCCGAACCGAACCGGAACATCTCATCCACGGCCTTTTCGTGACAAAAACGCGTGATGTCGTGGAACGTACGGCATTTCTTGGGGGAAAAATCCGGCGATTCGGGATCCAGAAGATGCAACGGAAGAATCAGGCGACTCACCCCCTCCAGGGCCTCGTAAACGGGGGTGCCCTTCATGAGAGCCGGACGGGCTTGAGGCCGCTCCACGTGCAGGGGCACCAGGCCGTCATAGATGCGTCCCTGATCGGCATCCACGGTGATCATGTGCCCCGGCTCCAGGCGTTCCAGGATTCCCGAAATCCCGAAAAGAGCGGGAACCCGAAATTCGCGGGCCACGTTGGCCAAGTGACCGGCCACGCTTCCCTGTTCGCTGACGACCGCGGCGGCCCGCCCGAGAAGCGGCGCCCAGCGGGGCAGCGCCTGGGCAACCACCAAGACGGCCCCTTCGGGAAACTGCAAGGCGTCGGCGTCCCGGCGCACCACGTAAGCGGGCCCGGACGCCGCCCCCGAGGAAGCCGTGACACCTCCCTCGGCGAGGACCTGGACGCCCTTGGGGATGCCGCGATCTTCCCCGGGGACGTGAACGGGCCGATCCGCTGCAGCACGCCCTTCAAAAGGCCGTGTCTGCAGAATGACGAAGCGGCCCGAGCCGTCCAGAGCCCATTCGATGTCCTGAGCCCCTCCATAATGGGCCTCGATGCGTAGCGCCAGCCCGGCCAGCTCCGCCACCTGGGCATCCGTCAGGCACGCACGACGGCTTTCCTCCCCGGCCGTCTCCAGCCGACACACCCCTTCATCGGGATAGCACACGTACTTGACCGATTTTTCCCCGATGCGCCGCTCCAGCACCGCGTGCGGCTCCCTGCGGGAGACGATCCACACATCAGGGCTCACACTGCCGTCCACCACCGATTTGGGAAGCCCCCACACGGCGTTGATCACCAGGACATCGTCTCGAATATTGAGGGGGTTTCGCGTGTAGAGCACCCCGCTCGCCACAGCGTCCACCATGACGAGACAGCCCACGCACATGGCCACGTCTTCGTCCCGAAGGCCGTGGCGCAGTCGATAGGTCATGGCGGTCACGCCGTACTTGCTGGCCACCACTTCCTTGAACGCCTGCAGGATGTTTTCTTCGCCCACGTTGAGTTCGGAGCGGAACTGGCCGGCAAAGGACATGCCCGGGAGATCTTCCGCCAAAGAACTGCTTCTTACGGCAAAACGCAGCCGCCCGCCGATCCTGTCTTTGAGTGCTCGGACGTGGGCTTCCACAGCTTCCCGAAGGTCCTGCGGCACCGGGGCGCTAATGACCAGTTGTTGAATCTGGGCGCTTAAGGCGAAAAGATCGTCCAACCGATCCGAAGGCACCGCCTGCACGCGCCGATCGATTTCTTCTTGTAGGGCGTTTTCTTCAAAAAAGCGGTTGGCGCCGTGAACCGTGACCGCAAATCCATCGGGAGTGGGCACGCCGAGGCGGCGTTTGACTTCGCCAAGGTTCGCCATCTTCGATCCCACAAGATCGCCCGATTCCTTGTCCACCTGGTCCATGGGCACCACCAAAGGTCCCGAAGACGACGCCCGCACGGCGTGGATAAAAGGGTTGATTTCCCTTTGGATGGTTCGGAACCGATCGTAAAGGTCGGCATACTTTCCGGGGGCTAAGGCATCCAGATGCTGAATGATCTGAAAAACACTGGTGGAAACCTGCGTGCAGCGGGATCGCACGAAGCTCATGCCGAAGGGACGTGTGCCCTGGAGCATTTCTTCCATTTCGGTCATGATCTCCAGGGCGCGATTGTTGGCGTTCAGGAGGAGTTTGAAATGATGATACCGGTTCTGAAAAGCAAGACGCAGATCCTCCAGGCTCTCCTCAGGAACCGGTTCCTTGGACAGGGAAAGGCCGAGCCAGCCCGACACGTTCTTCGCCCATTTCTCCAGGCCCCTTCTCAACGCGCTCGCCACCGGATCATCCCCTGGGTGTCCCGCTCACACCGTCCCCTTCATCAGGCCCGCCGGTTGGGAATACCGCCCGCCCGCATGCGCCGCGCTGCCCGGGCACAACGGTCCGCGCGGCCGATCCCGGGGCTTCGAAACCCTGGGAAGACCTTCCCGACGGAAAACCCGCCGGGAAGGTCGAGGGAGGAGTCCCGCCGCGGGGCTGCGCCGGTTCGGGGGGTATGGCCTTTCCCATGACAGGCCTCCTCACCACTGGAATAAACCCTACACTTCCTTCTTGGCCCCTTTCTTCATTTCCAGGCCCATTCCTTCGCACAGATGCATAATGGCAAAACCCCACCAGATGGTATAAACAACATAAAAGACCAACGAGAAGGCCAGAATGCCGACACGCTCGGAAGCCTTTTGCGGGGCAATCCCGTAGTAATTGTAACCGACTTCCACGGCACGAGCGATCACCTCATTGACGGCCTTGGATTCCTTGAAGTTCTTTTGTTCCTTGAGGGCCTTGTCCATGGCCTTGAGCGCATTGTGCCAGGCAAAAAGAGCTTCCTTTTCCGGCATGCCGTAACGGGCGCTCACGGCGTCCCCGCGGTTGTGGTACATATCGTCGCTGTCTCTCAGGGCCGCCTGGAATAGGGATCCCAAATCGCCCTGCACCTTCAGCGCGTTGGCCTCTTGCGCGACCATGACGCCGTTGGTCATGAGGACCTTGGCCACATTGTCCCGAAGCTTATCGGGGCTGACGGAAATCTTCACGTCAAAGGCCTTCCCTTGCCATTCCTTGGATTTTTCCACCAAGCCGGGAATGTAATAGGAAGACCCCTTGGAAATGGTGTTGAACAAACGGTCGGCCGCGTGGAAGGCATTCTCGCCGCCGAAATACGGCAGGAACATGATCCACAAGACGATGAAAAAAGAGACGGTCAAAAGAAGTCCCACATTGAAGGCTTTTTTATTCCGAATCATGACTTACGCCTCCTCTCCGCGAAGAAGCCCGATGCGGGCCACGAAAGTGCCGATGACCCATAGGGCGAAAATGCTCACCACGATGAAAAACGCCCAGTTGCCGACGACGGTGAGGATTTTGCCTGTTTCGGGAGCCAAGCTGATGTATTTCATATCCGCCAGTTTCTTGGGCAGCGCGAACAGCCGGTTGACGAAACCTGCCATGATGGCCGTGGCATAAAAACCGCGGATGTAGATTCCCTTGATGACTTTCGTCGTCAGAGCGCCCAATTGGACGCCGAGGAGCGATCCCAGAAGCATGCCCATGGCGAGGGTGTAGAAGATGAATCCATAGATGGCGTACTGGAAGATGGCGGCGTAGGCCCCCGTAAAGATGATCTGAAGGATGTCCGTTCCTACCGTGGTGAACGAGGAGACGCCGAGGACGTAGACGAAGATGGGGAACGTGAGAAAGCCGCCGCCCACGCCCATGATGGCTGCCACGAAACCCACCAAGGCGCCGGAGATGATGACGAAGATGGCGGGAATTTTCTTGCCGCCGGGAACCAGATCCTCATCGAAGCGGATGTAGGGCGGAATGTTCATGGCCTGCAGGCGGGCCGGCAGCCCCACCTTGCCCGAAGCCGCTTCGGCGCCGTGAGGGCTCTCCCCGTGATGGGCGCCCACATCCACGCCGGCTTTACGCAGCTTCAGGAAGTCCGTCAAGGCATAGATTCCCAAGAATCCCAACAACAAAACGTAAACGACGCTGATGAAGGTATCGCTCAGCAGCGGATTGATTTCGTAAAGGGTTCGGTTGATGATCCCGCCCCCGGTCACCCCGACGCCGGATCCCACAAGGAACCATATGGCCAAGGGCACGGAAACGTTGCCCAGCTTCTTGTGGACCGTGGTGCCCATGATGGCCTTGGCGAAAATGTGAAATAAATCCGTCCCGACCGCCAAAATCCCCTTGATGCCGGCGCTCATCAAGGCAGGGGTAATGATGAAGCCGCCGCCGGCGCCGATGCATCCCGTGATCAGGCCGGCACACAAGCCGATGAGGATGGAAATCAAAAAGATGCGGGTGTCGTAAAAGGCCGGGGTGTAGGCTTCCTTGCCGCCCAGCATGCCCGGCAGCCCTCCCCCGGAAGGATCCGCGGCGAAGGCCACGGCAAACAGCAACGCCGGAAGCGCCAAAAGCCCCAGAAGGACCAGACGCTTTCGACTGCGCACAATGTTCATGGACATCTCGTAATCCCAGCGGGCGTGCGCTTTGGATGCGCTGAGAAGGAATTCGTAAGCTTTTCGCATGCTCTTCATGGTCTCAACCTCTGCTTTGCGTCTTGTCTGCATTCCTTAATGGCCGATCCCGGTCGGCACCGGCCTCACACTCCTCCGTTATCACTTTCCGTCTCCACCCCCTTTCGCTTGAGCATTCTCTTTTCATGCAGCCTTTTTTTCTTGCAGGCGTCCTGGACCTTGTAGAGGAGCTCATCGATGTCCATGGGTTTCATCAGGTAATCAAAGGCGCCCAGTTCCATGCCCTGAATGGCCACCTCCACGTTGGCGTGGCCGGTGAGCATGATCACTTCCACCAAGGGATGGCGTTCCTTGATGGCCTTCAGGGCGTCGATGCCGTCCATCCCCGGCATCTTCACGTCCAAGACCACCACATCCACCGGGGACGATTCCAGATAGCGCAACGCTTCCTCCGCGCTGTAGACCCCGGCGACCTCCACCTGCCGCTTGCGCATGCGCTTGAGCAGCGTGTCGAGAAATTCCACTTCGTCATCGACGAGCAACACACGGATCGTTTCCACGGACTCACCTCGTCGCTTCCACGGCCCGACAGATCTTGGCCACCAGATCGTCCAACTCGCAGGGCTTCGTCAGGTAATCGAAGGCCCCGTAGGCCAAGCCCTCTCGAGCCGCCTGTTCCGAACCATGGCCGGTCAGCATGATCACCGGCATGTGAGGGTCGATCTTCCGAAAGATCTTGAGAACTTCGATGCCATCCATGTCTTCCATCTTCAGGTCCAAGACCGCCACATCGAAGCGGTGATCCCGCAGTTTTTGGATGCCTTCGGTGCCGCTGCCGGCCGTGGTCACGCGCATGGATCGACGCCCAAGACGGCGGGCCAAGACATCGGTGAAGCCCTTTTCGTCGTCCACCAAAAGGACGCGCAGCTCGCGCGTTTCGGGACGCTGCGGACCGGTCATGGCGCTCTCGTCTCCTCAATCGCCCCGGCGCAAGGCGATGGTCTTGGCCTTGGCTTCCATGATCTTGTCTTCGTGCCGAGCCTTTTTCTCTTTGGCTTCCTGCACCTTGGACACCAGTTCGTCGATGTCGCACGGTTTCATGAGGTAGTCGAACGCCCCGAGGCGCATGCCTTCGATGGCCGTTTCCACCGTGGCGTGGCCCGTCAGCATGATGACTTCCACGAGAGGATAGGCCTTCTTGATTTCCCGCAAGGCCTCGATGCCGTCCATGCCGGGCATCTTCACGTCCAGAATGACCACATCCACCTTGGGGTTTTTAGACAGCGCCTGAAGGGCTTCCGGGCCGCTGTAGGCCTGCAGAATTTCGAAACCCCTTTTCCCCAATCGTCGGGTCATGGTGTCCACGAAGGGCACTTCATCGTCCACGAGCATCACATAAGTGCGATCCATTACGAATCCTCCTTGCTGAGAGTTTGCGACCCCGCGGGTGGGGTTTCCACGACCCCGTCGCCCGGAGGCAAATAAATGTGAAAGGTTGTTCCGACGCCGACGGCACTGTTGACCGAAATGTCGCCCCCTAGTTTTCGAATGATCCCGTAACAGATGGAAAGGCCCAGCCCGGTCCCCTTACCCACGGGTTTCGTGGTGAAAAAGGGATCGAAAATGCGTTGGAGAATGGCTTGGGGAATGCCTTCTCCCGTATCCGCCACATCCACGATGACCCGCCCGTCCTCGTAGCGCGTGGTGATGTCCAGGGTGCCCCCGCTCTTTTCCATGGCGTCCAGGGCATTGTTGATGAGGTTTAAGAGCACCTGCTGCATTTCCGACGGGGACATGGCCACCCATGGCAATCCGTCCGTAAGGTGCGTGCGGATGGTGACACCGGCGTATCGAGCCCGTTGTTCCACCAGCGCCACCACTTCGCGAATGAGCTTGTTCAGCTGCACCTGCTGCACCGTGGGGTCCGTGCGGCGCGCAAAACTCAAAAGTTTGTGCGTGATCTCCTTGCACCGCGCCCCTTGCGTGCGGATTTGCTGCAAGGATCGGCGCACTTCTTCCACATCCAGCGAATCGCCCCGCTCCAGATCCTCCAGCAGATCCTGAATCCACCCGGCCTCTTCCACCATGATGGCCACGGGGTTGTTGATTTCATGGGCGATCCCGGCGGCCAGTTCCCCGATGGAAGCCAGCTTGCCCGCCTCAATGACCTGCTCGTTCATCATTTCCTTTTCGCGATCCACCTGGATGATCCGCTGAACCACCCGCCGGGACAACGCCCACGCCGTCACCGCCACGCCCAGGGCGCTCAAGGCCAGCACGACGAGGGTGAGGGTCCTGGCCTTATAAAGGTCGTGAAAGGCATCTTCCAATTCCTGGAGGTAGAAGAGGTACCAGCGTCCCCCTTTGAGGCTCTGGTAAAAGACCAGGTATCGACGCTGGGTTTCGGGCACCGTGTACTCGAACCAGGAGGCTCCGTGAGGGCTTGTGGGCATTTTGTAAATGTTGCCCGATGACCGCATGATTTCCAAACCTTCGACGGCCGTGGAGTAAATCTCTTTTGGTGTTTCGCCGCGCACGATCCGCAGGAGTTCCTGGGGATCCACACCGGGCCTCGCGTGGGGTTGGGTCTGGAATTGGCCTTCGGCGTTGACGACGAAAGCCTGTCCCGTCTTCCCGATGCGCAGATCCTCCACCAGGCGGTTAAAGGCCACGAAATCGATGGTGGAGCGCAAAACCCACAGGCGCCCGTCCGATTCGATGCGCACGGCCACGATGAAGTGCGGCAGGCCGCGAAGCCCGAGAAAGACGTCGCTCACGGTAAAGGGCTGCCGAATGGATTCCTGAAACCAGGACGCATCCCCGTATTGCGCCCGCGTCAAGCGAAACGGGCCGGCGTAGGCCACCTGGAAACCCCGTTCGTCCACAAGTCCCAGGTCCACAAAGACACCGCGATGCTTTTCCTGGAACATGGCGAGGATCTTTTCCATCTCGGCGGGGTCCTGGAGCTTCTCCAGGGGCTTGATGGCCGCCAGCGTGCTGATGTCCGCCAGTTTTTCCGAAAGGAAAGAATCGATATGCATCGTGTGGCGGTCCACCAGGGCCGCCAGGTGATCCACAACCTTATGGCGATACGCGGTGTGAAACTGGTACCCCGCAATGGCCATCATGGCGAGCAGAGGCATCAGGGCCACCGTGATGATGATGGCCATGATGTTTCGGCGCAGGCTGGTGTAATACCTTTCATCCGCCGTGATCATCGGAATTCCTTCCCGCGCTGAGGGGGCCGCGCCACGCATCGCCGACGGAAGCCCGCGAGGAATCCGTCCACGAAGCGGCTCCGGTAAGAAGCCGCGCGACGGCGGCTTTGAGCTCTCTGGGCGACCCCGTCTTGGGCACCGTTGCCGCCACATCCGTTCCTGCAGCGGGCTCTTCCCAAAAGCTGTGCAAAACCACAGGCAATGACGGATACCGTTCTTTCAGCAGCTGAATCATGTTCCGATAGTTTTCAAAAGCGATATCCGGGTCGAACACCAAAAGGTCCACCGTCACCGGAGAACGCAGGATTTTTTGCAGCTCGCGGCAATCCTTGGCTTCCATGACCTCGTAGCCTTCCCGGCTAAGCTCCCTTTTCAGGAAAGCCCGCACATGGCGGTTGCGATCGGTCACAAGAATTCGGAAAGGTCGGTCCATGAAAGCCGGCGTCCTTCCACCACCAAAGGTTACGTTCCGCCAGGGAAAGGCACCCCTTGCCCCCCCAACGGCACCTTTCCCAAGGGCAAGGAATGTGCCAGGGGCAATGTCGTCCAAAGGGATCGAAAAAGACGCATCACCCCTACGCCGCGGTGAGCATGGGGAATGGAAGCCGCGGTGCGGAGCGGCGAACCACTGTCAGGATCTTTAACACTTCGTTAAAGGAAGAAAGGCTCCTGGGAGCCTGTCCGAAAATGCCTTCGGCAGGATCCTTGGAAAAAATCGGTCAAGGCGCGGTGCGGTGTCGCGGCTGAAGCCACGTGCACAAAAAGCGGTGGCCTTTCGGTCTTCGTGTGGAACGGCATGCGTGCGGGGCGGTCGCCCCGAAGGGGCGAAACATCATAGCCCGGGGCGTAGCCCCGGGTCAGGGCGTCCATCGGAAGGAATAAGCCCCGAAGGGGCGAAACACATGGCTTAAGGATGTGCCACATCGCATGGGGAGAGCTCATCGGGGGTTGAGTTACGCCCCCTCGGGGCTTGAGAATTGTTAAAAATGGGACCGATCTGCCCATCCTAGGGCGAGGCCCTGGGCTGAAATTCTGTGCCCTTTCGGGGCGTGGTGGGGGTGGCGGAAAGCTTCCCGAAGGGTGCTTCTTGTGCCGCGCCGGCCTCTCAGCGGCGCGGCACAAAAAAGAAAGCTCTGCGCTCTCTGCGTCTCTGTGGTGCATTTTAATGAAAGGCTGTGAAGTCATGACGGCGTTTTCGGACACGCTCCTAGGGGCTGAGCCCTGAAACCGGGAGGATAACGGATGGTTTCGACAATGGGCGCGCCTTTTGCTCGCCCAGTCATGGCGTTCGGTGCGGTCCCCGGCAGGGCCGCAGAATCGGCACGGAAACACGGAGGTTCCATGAAAGAACACGCGCGGTATTTCTGGGCTTACATCCCGGCTCTGGGGGCTCTGGGGCACGGAGCCGCCGCGGCGCTGGCGGATCGGCCGGTTCCCGGGTTTGTCTTGGCGCTGTGGGGTGTTTGCTTTCTTTTCGTCGCCTTCGTTATCGTTCGATCCATCCTTCAGGAACGATCCAAGGACGAGTTCACCACGCGCCAGCTGCTCCAAGCCCAAAAGATGGCCACCATCGGGGAAATGGCCTCGGGGATCGCCCATGAAGTGAACAATCCCTTGGCCGTGATCGGACGCGAAACGGAATGGATTCAGGAAATCCTCAAAGAGCATCCGCCACCCGATGTCCAGGCCCGGCGCGAAGTGCGGGAATCCCTTGAGGTCATCGCGGCCCAGGTCGGGCGATGCGCCGAGATTACGCACCGACTGTTGGATTTCGCTCGAAAGAGCGAACCCGTCCTGCAGTGGGTCGACATCAACGCGTTGATCGAGGAAATGGTCCGGCTGGTGGAGCGGGTCACTCGCGGCAAGAACCTCACCATCGAGAGGCGTTACCAGGAAAATCTCGCCCCCGTGTGGACGGATCCGCCGTTGCTTCGCCAGGTTGTCCTCAATCTTCTGAACAACGCCGTCCAAGCCATCGAAAAAGAAGGGTCCATAACCGTCATGACCCGGGATGACGCCATGGGCTGGGTGGATATTGCCATCGCCGACACGGGCTGCGGCATCGCCCCGCACCACCTGCCCCATCTTTTCGACCCCTTCTTCAGCACGAAAGGCCCGGAAAGGGGAACGGGGCTGGGGCTGGCTGTGTGCCAGAAGATCGTGACGGCCCTCGGAGGGCTGATCCTCGTGGACTCCAAGGAGGGGTGCGGCAGTCAATTCACGGTTCGGCTGCCCCGACGCCCCATAGCGTCTCGCAAGACTTTTGAATAGGAGGGCGTTCATGGCATCGAGCACCGCACGGATTCTTCTCGTGGACGATGAAGATCGGTTTCGCACCACCATGGGAAAGTTGCTGAGAAAAAGGGGATTCGAAGTGGAGGAGGCGGGGTCGGCCCATGAGGCGCTGGTGCGGGTTCAGCAAGGCGATGTGGACGTCATCGTCTTGGATGTGAAAATGCCGGGCATGGACGGCATTCAGGCCTTGGCCAAGATCAAGGCCCTGGATCCCTTGCCGGAGGTCATCATCCTCACCGGGCACGCCAATGTGGACGCCGCCGTGGAAATCATGCGCCTTGGCGGCTATGAGTATCTCCTGAAGCCGTGTCCCATCGACGACCTGGTGGTGAAAATCGACGGCGCCCTGGAAAAGAAACGGGCCCGGGAGAAAATCCTTCGGGGCTAGACTCCCTCCCGGAAGGGGTGGTGTGTCCCGAAACCCAGGGCTTCGCCCTGGGCTGGGATCTTGCGCCCCTTCGGGGCTTACATTGGGAAATTGTAGGGCCTGCCCTGGTCCCAGGGCTTCGCCCTGGGCTGGAATCCTCCGCCCCTTCGGGGCGGCCGTTGGCCGGTGTCCTGCGCCCCGGAGGGGCGCGGGAGGCTAGCCCGGGGCGAAGCCCCGGGGCCGGGGCCGGGGCCCCACATTTTTCAAAAAGCCCCGAAGGGGCGAAACACGGGGGAGCGGCCGAGGCATCCCCATCCGTCCGGCCTCGCCCCCAAACCCCAAGGGGCGCCCCTGCGGGGGCGTCGGGTGCGGGCCGGCGTCGTGCGCCCCTTCGGGGCTGATATTGGGGGGTGGGGGCGCCCCAAACCCAGGGCTTCGCCCTGGGCTCAGATGTTTCGCCCCTTCGGGGCTTACATTGGGAAACTGTGGGGCCTGCCCTGGTCCCAGGGCTTCGCCCTGGGCTGGGATCTTGCGCCCCTTCGGGGCTGATATTGGGGGGGGGGTCGCCCCAAACCCAGGGCTTCGCCCTGGGCTCGGATGTTTCGCCCCTTCGGGGCTTACATTGGGAAATTGTGGGGCCTGCCCTGGTCCCAGGGCTTCGCCCTGGGCTGGGATCTTGCGCCCCTTCGGGGCTGATATTGGGGGGGTCGCCCCAAACCCAGGGCTTCGCCCTGGGCTCGGATGTTTCGCCCCTGCGGGGCCTTACATTGGGAAACTGTGGGGCCTGCCCTGGTCCCAGGGCTTCGCCCTGGGCTGGGATCCTGCGCCCCTTCGGGGCGGACGTTGGCCGGGGATGGGCGCCCCTGCGGGGGCGTCCGGTGCGGGCCGATGTCCTGCGCCCCTTGGGGGCGGATATTGGGGGGTGGGGGGGCGCCCCAAACCCAGGGCTTCGCCCTGGGCTCGGATGTTTCGCCCCTTCGGGGCTTACATTGGGAAATTGTGGGG
>Ga0101944_10002344_pt1 | contig 31083 bp, 22 predicted proteins | sample DewCreD2012metaG_FD_75245 | JGI IMG/M metagenome (GOLD analysis project Ga0101944, IMG submission 75245) | Hot spring sediment bacterial and archeal communities from British Columbia, Canada, to study Microbial Dark Matter (Phase II) - Dewar... ... | reverse complement strand
GGGTCTCGCGCGAAGGGACCGACTGGGCCAGCCTGCTGCAAGTTTCGGTTGTTTATCGCTTGGTGGCCCCCGGTAGCGAATGGCGGCTCCATCGGCAGTGGTATGACCAAAGCGCCATGAAAGACCTGCTGGCCGGGCGCTTGCAGTGGGGCGGCAAAGACCAGCTTTACCAGGTGCTCGACAAGCCGTTAGCCACCGGCCTGACGCCCCGGCAAGTGCTGGAACAGTTCGCGCAAGTCCAAATGCTTGATGTCGTGTTCCCGACCACCGACGACCGGAAACTGGTGATGAGCCGCTACACGCAGCCGGATCAGGCGCTGAAACTGTTGATGGCCCGCCTCGGCAAGGAATTTGGCGAACAGCCCCCGCCCCAACTGGTCGCGACCCAGAAGGGGCAGGTCGAAGTGAGCGATTTGTAGTGAAGACCTTGGCGTCCGCAGATGCGGATTTTCGAGGCTTTCCGCAAATTTACCCCCGCCCCACCCCCTGAGTATCGAAAGTCAGGTTAGCCGGAACGCAAGGCTTCCGATAACCTAACGCCCTCCTTTCCGCCTAAAGGCGGGACAACGAACGGCGTCGCTTGTTGTCCCGGTATTGTTTGTTGTCCCGGCTTTAGCCGGAACGTGAGGCTCCCGAAAACCCCACGCTCTCTTTTCCGCCTGAAGGCGGGACAACGAACGGCGTCGCTTGTTGTCCTGGTATTGCTTGTTGTCCCGGCTTTAGCCGGAACGTGAGGCTCCCGAAAACCCCACGCCCCCTTTTCCGCCTAAAGGCGGGACAACGAACGGCGTCGCTTGTTGTCCCAGTATTGTTTGTTGTCCCGGCTTTAGCCGGAACGGAAGGCTTCCGATAACCCCGCGCCCCCTTTTCCGCCTGAAGGCGGGACAACGAACAGGGGCGTTTGTTGTCCCGGCTTTAGCCGGAACGTGAGGCTCCCGAAAACCCCACGCCCCCTTTTCCGCCTGAAGGCGGGACAACGAACAGGGGCGTTTGTTGTCCCGGCTTTAGCCGGAACGGAAGGCTTCTGATAACCCCGAGCCCTTCTTTCCGCCTAAAGGCGGGACAACGAACAGGGACGTTTGTTGTCCCGGCTTTAGCCGGAACGAGAGGCTTCCGATAACCCCACGCCCGCTTTTCCGCCTAAAGGCGGGACAACGAACGGCGTTGCTTGTTGTCCCGGCTTTAGCCGGAACGTGAGGCTTCCGATCACCCCACGCCCTCCTTTCCGCCTAAAGGCGGGACAACGAACGGCGTCGCTTGTTGTCCCAGCATTGCTTGTTGTCCCGCTTTAGCCGGAACGGGAGGCTTCCGATAACCCCACGCTCTCCTTTCGGCCGAGACCCCGCGTACGGTAAATGGCCCCGGCGTGATTAACGGACGGCATTTTGGCTCTCCCCTGAAATGGCCTCCGGACTTTGCGGGAGAACAAACCAAAAGACCGCTCCGCCCTGCGGCTGGTTCCCCGCGCCAATGCGCCCCCCCATGCCCTCGATCAACCGTTTGCAGATGGCCAGTCCCAGACCAAAACTTTTCTCCCCCGCCGTCGGCGCGGCGGAGAGTTTGCCGTATTTTTCAAAGACCTTGGCCAAGTCGGCTTCGGTCAAGCCAGGACCGTGGTCGCACACCATTAACTTCCAATGAGCGGGGGCTTCCGCTTCCAGCCGCAATTCGACCGGTCCCGCACCCGGGGGGCTGAATTTTACGGCGTTGTCCACGAGGTTCCGCGCCACTTGGGCGGCGCGATCGCGATCGCCAAGCGCCCAACATGGAGTCTCGACCGCCTCGCTCAGGACTTTTAATTGTTTGGCCTGGGCTTGGACGCTGCCGGCTTCGGCGGTTTCGCGGACCACCTCCGCCAAGTCGAAGGGCCGGGCAGCCAGCTTCAAGGCGCCATCCTCCAAGGCCTGAAGGTCCAGGAAGTTCTCGATGATGCCTTGCATGCGCCGGGCGCCTTTTTTCAGGTTGCCAAGTTTCGCGTGCATGGCGTCCGACATCACCGCGCCCGGCGGGACCATCGTCTCCAGCAGCGAGGCAACCATCAGCACTTCATTGAGGGGGTTTTTCAAGTCATGGCTGGCAATGCGCAGGAATTCGTCTTTCAAAGCCGCCAGCTTCCGCAGTTGCAGAGCGGTTTGCACCCGGGCCAGCAGTACGGGTAAATCAATCGGTTTGGTAATGTAATCATTGGCCCCCAACCGCAGAGCTTCCACCACGTCCTCGCTGCGGTCTTTGGCCGTAACCATGATGACCGGCAAATCCGTCAGGGTGTGGCGCTTGCGCACTTCGCCCAACACCTCCAGGCCGCTGAACTCGGGCATGATGATGTCGAGGAGAGCAAGGTCAAAAGGCTCGTCCGCCAGGATCGTTAGCGCCTGGCGCCCCCCGGAAGCCGTCGCCACCTCGTAGCCCTGCCGCTGCAAACGTCGCGAAAGCAGGTCGAGATTCACCAGATTGTCATCCACCACCAAAATGCGACCGTTGGCCATGATTGAACCTTTTGCCTGTTAAGCTGCCGACGTCAGAGGAATCGCCCTTAGCGTGGCTTTTGCGCCGCCGCGAAGAAGCACGGCTTTCCTCTGCCACACATGCTGCGAAGGTTAGGCTTTTGCCGGTTTGCGTCAACGGCTAAACGCGCGTCGTGCGCCCGCCCGGATTTCTTGACAAAACCGGCATTATTAATAGGCTTCGCCTTGTATGCGTTGGATAGAAAAGCTGCAGGCCAAGCGTTCGACGTGGCCTTAAGAGGATGGTTGCCAGCGAAACCGGGAATGCATTTACTGATGAGTGCTTGGGATAGACGACACAGGCCCCCTCACCCTGCCATCTCCCCCCAAGGGGGGAGAGGGAGAACGTCGCCCACGGTGACCAATTTTGTATTGCATCCCGGGGACCATACAGTAAGACCGCAACGAAACGCCTCGGGGTTCACCTTGGCCGAGGTCGTTGTCTCCATTGGGATCGTGGCGGTGGTCACCATGGGGATTGTCAATGGTTACCTGGTGGCGGCTCGCCGCGCTGAGTGGGTTGCTTTGTCCGAATCGGCTCAGGCGGCAACCTTGCAAAGGATGGCCCAGGCGCGCGCGGCGCGGTGGGACATGACCGCTGATCCCCCGATTGATCATCTAATGGAGAGCAATTTCCCGCCGGTCATCGTTCCCATGTTCACCCCGTTGGGAGGCACCAACATCACTTATTGCACTAATTTCACCCTCATTCGGCTGGTGCAAAAAGACCCGGCTTTGAAAATGATACGAACGGAGAGCCGCTGGCAATTTCCCGTCGGGCGTTTTCATACCAATGGTTTGACCATTTACCGCAGCCCCGATCCATGAAACCCAAGCCTTCCCTTGCCGGAACCCTGCGGTCACGTTGCCGACGCCCACGCGCCGCCGGTTTTACCTTGACGGAATTCCTGGTTAGCTCCGCCATCCTGATTATCACCTTGGGCGCGCTGGTGGGTTCCCACATCTTCGGGCTTCGGCTGCTGGAGTTTACCGAAACCGCCACAGAGACCTCTGTGCAAGACCGTCGCCTGGCCGCGCAATTAGACGCGGAGATCAGCGCCGCCAAGCTCTGGAAGGTCGGCTCCGGGAAAACCGCCAGTTTCACCGAGACCGGAGTGGACCGACCGCAAGTGGGGGACACCCTGCAAATCCACGCGACGACGAATACCGCCCAGTATGTCCGGTATTACCTGGACCGCACGGCGGGGACACTGAGCCGGATCACTTCCGCGCAAACCATGCCGGTGGTTGTGGCGGAACAGATCATCAATAATAATGTTTTTTCCGCCGAAGATTGGGCTGGCAATGTGCTTACCAACCGTCAGCAGTTTGCGGCCTTGGGGGTCTCGTTGCAATTCCGGGATGACTCGCTGGCCACTACCTCACGATATAAAAAACGTCCTGGCCGCCAATTAAATCTCAAACTTTGGTCGCGAATGGGGGATTGATGTGGAATTACCATATGGCCTCTGGGATGCAATACACAATTTGTCACCGTGGGCGGCGTTCTCCCTCTCCCTCCCTTGGGGGGAGAGGGCAGGGTGAGGGGCGCGTGTCGTTTATCCCAAGCACGCATCAGTAGATGAACGCCAGCCGATCCAATTACTCCAACCCAAGGGGTTACGCCCTGGTGGTGGTGCTTTTTTTCTTGGGCGTTGGCTCCTTGATGCTGGCCGGCTTGATGAATTGGATTAACACCCGGTCTCGATTGGTTCAGCGCAACCAAGCCTACCAGGCGGCCACCGGGGCCGCCGAGGCCGCCGTCGAAAAAGCCTTGGCCTCCATGACCCAAGATTTCCTGGCGACCGACGAGGCAACGGTATATGCGCGGCTGGCCAACTACCGATTGTTGGTTCCGCAGGCGGCGGAAGATTCCTCCTGGGCAAACGTGAAATTCTTCGACACCGCCGGCCAGCCCCAACAGCTTTCGATCACTCGCCTAGGCAACTGGGGATTTGGCGGCCTGCAAACCCGCTATCGGGGCCTGAACGGTTATTTCGCCACTTACCGGCTCGAGGCCGGCGCCAGCCTCGAGGCGCTGCCGGGGGTGGAGGTGAGTTCGACCGTTGCCTGCGAGGCCCAGTTGGTCGCGCTGCCGGTTTTTTCCCTGCAGGGTTATTCGGCTGTGGACCTGGAAATTTGCCCCCCGGACAGCCTGAACTTCCGAGGCCGCGTGCATTGCAACGGGAATCTTTATTTGGACCCTGACCGCAGCACCGTCCGCTTTTATGGGAACGTATCGGCCGGAAACACTATTTTCCGCCGCCAACACCCGGACGATCCCGTTTCACGCTCGGGCGGCACCATCACTTTTTCTTCCGAACGTGATGCCCAAGCCAAGCAATTAAAGTTACCGCTGGGCGCTCCCCACAGCCCCGACCGGTTGCGCGCGCTCATCGAGATACCTCCGAATGGGGAAAAAATGGACTCCCTGTTGGGCCGCCAGCGATTTTACAACCAAGCGGACCTAATCATCATGGTGGATAAGGGGGCGGTCAAAGCTACCAGCGGCGGCTACGACAACTTCAAAAGCAAAGTCCCGCCCGCCATCATCAATAATTTCCTGCGCTCAGACCTTTCCTTTTATGATCGACGGGAGGGGCGCAAAGCGCAAACCGTGCAAGTGGACCTCGCCCAATTCAACCAGCAATTGGTGGCCTTGCGCGGGACGTTGGGCCGTGACCCGCGAATTATTTATATCGCCAACCAGATGGACACGGATCCAGCCGCCTTTAATGCCGTGCGGCTGGTGAACGGAATGACCTTGCCAACCAACGGCCTCACCGTGGCCACTCCCAATCCGCTTTACGTCGTGGGGCATTACAATGCTTATTCGACCCATCTCGGCACCACCAATACCACCCGCAGCGTTCCCGCCGCGATGGTCGCCGACGCCGTAACCATCTTGTCCGCGAATTGGAACGATTCCCTCTCCACCAGCGACTTGGCGGCCCGAAGGGCGGTCAAAACCACTATAAACGCCGGCATCATCACCGGGATGGTCCCTACCCGTGACGGTTATTACAGCGGCGGGTATGAGAACCTGTTGCGCCTGCTGGAAGATTGGAACAATGAAACGCTGACTTTTAACGGTTCCTTGGCCGTCTTTTATGAAAGTCGGGTGGCGGATTCCCCTTGGGGAGCCTTGGATGAGGTTTACAATTCACCCAAGCATGGTTTCTCGTGGGATATTAGTTTTGCGAATCCAGCGAGAATCCCCGCTGGGACGCCGCTTCTGCGGACGGTATTACGGGCCAATTACGCGGTAACCGCGATAGCTAAGCCGCTGGCAACCAAAAAGTAAGCCAGTTCATCCCTGCTTTTCGGCTGAGCACTAGCAAGGCCGTTGGGTTCAGTTTTTCAATTCCAAATATCTCTTAGTTGTTTTTTCGTATCCTGTTTATAACAAACAAAAAACAATTAATTTTGGAAGGCCATAATCAGAGCAAAATAGCAGAATGTTTTTTTGGCATGAGGCTTGCTATTAATGCTTTTGTGGTCAGTTTTGAGATTGAGATTATTTGATAATTTGACTGAGTTAGCTGCGAATGAAAAGTTACCGTAAACATGCTCTGGGAGTAGCCTTCGGGGCGGCGATGGTGTTCGCCGCCGCGATTCAGGCGGCTGATGGCGTGACGGTAACCTCTTCCATGCGTTCGGTTTCCGAACGTGGCGCGGTCAACAGTTTGATTGTGTCGGTGGGCGGACAACGGGTTTCCCTAATTGTTCCTCCCGGATGGCAAAGCGGGGTGAATTCGGCACAGGATTGCTTGGTGTTGCAATCTCCCGATTTCGGCACCCGGGTGGCAATCGGCTTGGCCGATGAGTCCCAATCGGCCTCCAGTTCTCAATCCTCGGCTGGCAAGTCGGGAAAAGCTGCCAATTTGGCGGGGTCGGCGGACTGGCAGCAAAAATTGCAGAATCTGAAAGATCAACTGGTTTCAAAGGCAGGGCGGGCGCAAGTGCAGCGTGAATTTGCCTGGCCCACCCGATTGGGCGACGCCGGGGCCATTGATTTGGAGCAGGTGGCGGCTGGCAACCTGCGTCTCACTACCCGGACCCTGTATCTCCCGAGGCAGTCGGAAGTGCTGGAAATTCAAATTACTTGCGTCCCTGGGAAATTGGAAGCCGGGGAGAAAGCTTTGCGCAACCTGCTGGCCTCCCTGCGGCCCGAATAACCGGCAAAATAGTCGCTGGCAAGGCACCCGCCTCAGGTCCGCTCTTGGCGAAATCAATGACGGTGCGGTCGAGGCTGATTGACCCAGTGGCGGCCTTGCCAGCCACTCAAAGACCGCACGGCGCACAAACTTGTCCTTTGATGGTCACCCCTTTAGCCTTTGCCTTTGTCCCTTGCCGCGATACAGTTCCCGCGCTGTTTGAATCATGGCCAAAAGCGTTTTAGCCATCGCCTTGGGTAATCGGACGACGAGGGCGGTTCTCCTGGAACCGGCTGCCGAGGGTGTGCGGGTGGCGGGTCATTGGCTGTTGCCGGCGCCGGCGCTGAACGATTTAGCCCCAAAACAGATCGAGGAAACTTATGCCAACCACTTCCGGGTCATCCGCCAATCGGCGGGTGCCAAAGCGGACACCACCGTCCTGGTGCTGAACCGCGGCGATTCTATTTTCCGGTTGCTGGAAATGCCGGAGCTTCCCGTAGTGGCACTGCGCAGCCTGCTGGAAACGGATGCCGTCAATTACCTGCAACAGGAGCATACGGATTGGGATTTTGATTGTTTGCCGCTGCGCGAATATGACGAGGCCCGCAAAAAACGGGCGGCACTGCTCAAGTCGGCGGTCGCTGGGGATTTCGGCGATGGCAACGGGAGCATGGCGGCTCAGGCGCCGCGAGCCGCCCGGCGGATGCCGACGCTGGTGGGCGGCGCCCCGCGCGATGTATTGAAACGGCTGCAAAAGGCAGCCCGCCAGGCGGGGTTGCAAGTGGTCCAAGCAACTTCCGCCCTCATGGCGGTTTACCTCAGTCTTCGGGAGCGATCCGCGAGCACGCCGGATTTGCTGGTGGTGGCTGTGGATTTGGGATTTGAACATACTGATATTTACATTCTTCATCAAGGCGAACTGCTGCAAAGTCGCACCATTGCTTTCGGCGGTCATCAGATTACCGCCGGCTTGGCCGCCGCCATGAAAGTGGCCTACGAAGCCGCCGAAAGCGTCAAGATGGTGATGCCTTACAAGGTGGAAGCCAAGCTGAGGGTCTTGATTTCGCCCTTGGTTCAAGAGGTGCATGACAGCATTGCATTCCTGGAAAACCAATACGATCTGAAGGCTGGCGAGGTCTTATTTTCTGGCGCTGCCGCCTCTTCCTCGCTGCTGCTGTCCCTGTTGGAAAAGACTCTCCAAATAGCCTGCAAGCCGTGGGTGCCGCTGCCGTCTCCGTTGCTTTCCGAAGAGGATCAATCTTTGCTGGGGGGGTTTTCCTGGAACGCTCCCCAACTCATAGCGGCCTACGGGGCCGGGGCGGCCTGGTTGCGCTCCGGCAGCCTGGGCGTGAACTTGCTGGCGCCGCAGCAGGAAGCCGAGCGTCAGCGCCGGCGCAATCCGGTGCGGCTGGCGTTCTATGGGGCCTGCTTGCTATTGGCGCTGATGTTTATTTGGAGCGCGGTGCTGGGGTGGAATTTGCTGGCGGAAAATTCGGCTTTGCAACGCTACCAGAACGAGTTGGTCGCACTGGCCAAACGCTCCGCTGAAGCCGCCGGCTTCGTCAAAGCGGCCGCCGCCAACCAGGCCGCTTACCGCGAATTGACCCATCAAGCGGCTACCCGTTTTTTAGCCGCTCCCGTCCTCAACGCCTTGCAACAATGCATGGTGGAGGATATCGTTGTTACTGGGCTCAGTATGGAAAAAGTGGCGCCTGCGTCCCCCCTTTGGCCAAGCGGAATCGCCAACGGCAGCCTAACGGAGCGGCAACTGGTGGTATTGGAGATCGAAGCCAAGGATTACTCCGACCTGACCGCCACTGATCAGTTCATTGACACTCTGGCCGCCCATCCTTTTTTCAAACTGCGCCTGGCCAGGCCGGACGCCGTGTTTCTGAAGAATCGCCAACCGCGGCAGCCGGACCCGTCCGATCCCACGCGCAGTTTCGCGCTGATGACCATTGAATGCTTTTTAATTCAATGACCGATGGGCTTTGCCATGATTAACCGCCAGCAAAAACAACAGCTGCTCCTGCTGGCGGCCGTTACGGCCGCGGTCCTTACTTTGTTTTGGGCGGGCATCATACGCACCGAAAAAAAACTCATCACGGACAGCCAAAAGCGCCTGGTGGAATTGCGGGCCAAGGCGGAAACTGACCGGCGCACGGCCGGGCGGTGGGGGGAATTTCTGGCGGATATGACTTCGACCAGCAATCGCCTGCAAGAACTGGAGTCCAGCCTGCCCGCCAAGGACGTTTATCGCTGGCAAGTGCGAACTTTTCTCAGCCTGCGGGATCCATCCATCGAAATCATCAATGTTGAGCCATCCAAACCGGGGGAGTTGTCAATCCCCGCCGGGCTTCCTTATCGCGCCGCCGATTTTACCATCAAAGGCAAAGCGGCTTTTCATGATTTTGGACGGTTTCTGGCTGACCTCGAAAATAACAATGTTCACCTGCGCGTCCGCAAATTGGTGCTGGACCCCGCGGTGCCGGATGCCTTGGACATGCCCGGCGCCAACAAGCTTTTTTTTGAACTGGAGCTGACCACCTTGGTCAAGGCGGTTTTCCCCTGAGCCTGGCGAACCACAGGCCCACCGTGGCGCAATAGGGGCATTGGTTATCCCAAGCAGAGGCCAAACAGACCGGCCAGCCGCTTAAACGCCTTGCGTTCCCGGGAGGATTTGAGAGAAAGTTTGAACCGTGAAATGGGTGTTCGGACCGGATAAGACGAAATGAAAAAGCTGCTGGCCAACGCGGTGCTGCTGGCGGTCGCGCTGGGGCTCATAGCCCCGGCCCTGCCGGCGGCGGAATATGACTTGGTGGTGTATGGCGGCACCTCGGCGGGCGTGATTGCCGCGGTGCAGGCCAAGAAAATGGGACTCTCGGTCATCATCGTCGGGCCCGATCGCCACTTGGGCGGATTGTCCAGCGGCGGGCTGGGTTGGACCGATACCGGTAACAAAGCGGTCATCGGCGGATTATCGCGCGAATTTTACCACCGGATTTGGAAGGAATACCAGAAGCCCGAGGCTTGGCGCTGGCAAAAGCGCGAGGAATACGGCAACAAAGGGCAGGGGACCCCGGCCATGGACGGCGAGCAGCGCACCATGTGGATTTTCGAGCCGCACGTCGCCGAGCGGGTGTTTGAGGATTATGTGAGGGAATACGGCATCCCCGTCCATCGTGACGAATGGCTGGACCGCGCCAACGGTGTGAAAAAAAACGGGGCGCGCATTGCCAGCATCACCATGCTCTCGGGCAAAAGCTATGCGGGCAAAATGTTTATTGACGCCACCTACGAGGGCGACCTGCTGGCGGCGGCCGGCGTGGATTACCATGTTGGTCGCGAGGCCAACTCGGTTTACGGCGAGAAATGGAACGGGGTGCAGACGGGGGTGCTGCATCACCGCCACCATTTCGGGGTGCTAAAAACCAAAATCAGCCCCTACATCGTTCCCGGCGACCCATCCAGCGGCGTGCTGCCGCGCATCAGCACCGCGCCGCCCGGCGAATACGGCGCGGGCGACAAGCGGGTGCAGGCCTATTGCTATCGCTACTGCGTGACGGACCACCCGGACAACCGCATCCCCTTTGCCAAGCCCGAAGGTTACGATCCGAAGCAATACGAGCTGTTGCTGCGCATCTTCGACGCCGGATGGCGCGAGACTTTCGACAAGTTCGACCCCATCCCGAATCGCAAAACCGACTCGAACAACCACGGCCCGTTCAGCACTGACAACATCGGCATGAACTACGACTACCCGGAGGCCAGCTACGAGCGCCGCCGGGAAATTCTCAAGGAACACGAGACCTACCAGAAGGGCTGGCTTTATTTCATCGCCAACGATCCCCGCGTGCCCAAGGAGGTGCAGGAAGAAATGCGCCGGTGGGGCCTGCCCAAGGACGAGTTCACTGACAACGGCAACTGGTCCCACCAGATTTACGTGCGCGAGGCCCGGCGGATGATCGGCAAATTCGTGATGACGGAAAACGAGCTGACCAAGAAACGCCCGACGCCCGAGTCGGTGGGCATGGGCAGCTACACGATAGATTCGCACAACGTGCAGCGCTACATCACCCCCGAGGGCTATGTGCAAAACGAGGGCGACATTGGCGTGCCCATCACGCCTTACGCCATCGCCTATGGCGCGCTGGTGCCAAAGAAGGGCCAAGGCGACAACCTGCTGGTGCCGGTGTGCGTTTCCAGTTCGCATATCGCGTTTGGCAGCATCCGCATGGAACCGGTGTTTATGATTCTCGGCCAATCAGCGGCGACGGCGGCGGCCTTGGCCATTGCGGCACAGCAGGCGGTGCAGGATGTCCCTTACGCGCGGTTACGCGAGCGGCTGCTCAAGGACGGGCAGGTCCTGGAATACGCGCCGGCGGCGGCCAGTGGCGCCGGGAGCAAGGGCATTAAGGCCGGGATTGATCCCCAACAATTGCCCGGCGTGGTGGTGGACGATGCGCTGGCCAAATTGACCGGCGCGTGGAATCCCAGCATGGCGGCGGAAAGCTTTGTGGGCGCCGGTTACCAGCACGATGGCAATGCCAAGGACGGCAAGGCTTCCGCGCGTTTCGAGGCGAAACTGCCCAAAGCCGGGCGTTACGAAGTGCAGCTGGCTTACCCGTCCAACGCCAACCGATCCGCAAAAGTGACCGTCAACATCGAACACGCCACCGGCACGGAGAGGGTGGTCATCAATCAGAAAAAAACACCACCGGTCGAGGGCCTTTTTATTTCGCTGGGGACCTTTGATTTTTCCGCGGACAAATCGGCGGCAGTCAGCGTATCCAATGCCGGCGCCGACGGCTACGTGGTGGTGGACGCGGTTCAGTGGCTGCCACGGTAAAAAACACGCGCGGTAAACAGCGAACCGCCCGATGAAAAAGCCGGGGCGGGCAAAGCCAGTTCAGGGGGCGGGTTCGTCGGTGCCGTGGCTGGTTATGGCGCGGAGGACGCCTTGGGCGTCAAACCAAATGGGATCAATGGCCAGGAAGCGGTCCCAGCCGATCTTGGTGCTGGCTTTCTGATGATAAACCATCCAGAGCCGGCCGTCGGGTCCGGGAATGACACAGTGATGACCGGGGCCCAGCACATTACCGCCGCGCTGTGCGATGGGATTGCCCGCGTATTTGGTGAACGGACCGAGCGGAGATTTGGCCGTCGCATAGCCGATCGCGTAATCCGGGGAGTCCGCCCCGGTGCCGGAATACATCAGGTAATAGATGCCCTGGCGTTTCAGCATGAAGGGGCCTTCGGTGACCGCGCCTTTAACTTTTTCCCAAGGCTCCGTGGGCCGGATGACCAGGCGGCGATCGTCCTTTTTGGTGAGCGGATTGGCCATCGGTTGGACGAATATTTTGAAGCCCCCGGCGATTTCCACGTAATAAAGGTAGAGCGCGCCGTCATCGTCCTGGAAAAGATGGGCGTCAATCGAGTTTTCCGCCAGTTGTCCTTGGTCGGCGAACGGGCCCAGCGGACTCGCCGCCGACGCGACCCCGATCAGTTTCTTTTTTTTGCCGTCGGGCGCGCGGGGGGAATCCACCGTGTAATAAAGGTAGAACTTGCCGTCGCCTTTTTGGTGATGGAACACATCCGGCGCCCAAGCGCCGCCGTGGGGCCAGAGAAACACCTTGGGTTTTTGTTCCCAGCGCACCAGGTCATCCGAGACAAAGACGTCGTAGCCTTTGCCATCGGTGGTGGGATAAAGATAATACTTGTTCCGGTAACGAATTACATGCGGGTCCGCGGGGCCCAAACGATCTATGATCGGGTTGCGGTAGGTTTTTGCCGGCGCGGCGATGGCCGCCGCGGTGGTGGCAATCATACCCGACAGCAGGATGGCGGAGCTTACTGATGAGTGGCTGGGATAGACGACACGCGCCCCCTCACCTTGCCCTCTCCACCCAAGGGGGGAGAGGAAGAACGTCGCCCACGGTGACCAATTTTGTATTGCATCCCGGAGACCACACAGTAATCGCATACGGCGAGGCTACGGCAAAATGGGAGGCCAGCAAAGGCGGAAATTCGCGGTGCGGTTCGTTGTCCCGCCTTTAGGCGGAAAAGGGGGCGCGGGGGCGAAACGGAGGTCGTGGGTTTTTCGGGAGCCTTGCGTTCCGGCTAAAGCCGGGACAACAAGCAGCGCGGGCGGAGGACTTTCTTTAATCAGGATTGCCATTCAACATGCATCGGCCCCAGAATGGTGGCGGCGTCCAAGATGCACAAACGGCCATTAGCGGAAATCGTCTCGACCCAGACGCCCGCCGCCTTTGCGGAGGCGGTATCGCGGGCGGCGGCCCTGTTGCGGTCGGGCGAATTGGTGGCCATTCCCACCGAAACGGTGTATGGGCTGGCGGCCAACGCTTTGGATGGGCGAGCAGTGGCGGCCATTTATCGGGCCAAGGGCCGGCCGGCCCACAATCCCATCATTGTGCATGTGGCGGATTTGGAAATGGCCCGCCGATGTGTCAAGGAGTGGCCGTCCGGGGCTTCCCATCTGGCTAGGGCGTTTTGGCCGGGACCGCTGACGATGGTATTGCCGCGGTCCAACCAAATTCCGGACGTGGTGACCGCCGGGGGTGAAACCGTGGGGGTTCGCTGGCCCGGTCATGCGTTCACGCAGGCGCTGATCAGGGCCTGCGGTTTTCCCTTGGCGGCGCCCAGCGCCAATCTATCGAACCGGGTATCGCCGACCACCGCCGAGCATGTGCGGCGGCAATTGGGCGATCAAGTGGCTTTGATAGTGGACGGCGGCCCGGCGACGGTCGGCATTGAATCCACCGTGTTGGATTTAACCGTAAGTCCATATCGGATTTTGCGACCGGGAATGATTCATGAGGAATCGCTGACCGCAGTGTTGGGCCATGGCCGGGTGGCTGGCGCGCCGTCGTTGGAGGCGTGCCCGGAGGCGGAACTGCGCAGCCCGGGTCGGCTGCCCCGGCATTATGCGCCGCAGGCACGACTGCTCATCCTGAGATGGGAAAACGAAGCGGCGATGGAATTAAAACTGCGGGAGCATCAAATTAATCCCGGGCGAACCTGGGTGCTGGCCCACGAAGTGATTCCTGGCGGGCATAACTGCCTGGGGGTGAGCGTCATCCCGCGAGACCCGGCGGCTTTTGCCCGGGCGCTTTACGCGGAGCTGCACCGCGCTGACGAGGCGGGCGCAAGCTGCATTTTAGTGGAAAGCCCCCCGGCGGGGCCGCATTGGGGGGCGATTGCCGACCGCTTGGCACGGGCGTCCCAGGGAATTTGATGCAGTTATTTAGCCGCCATTAAATCAGTGATGGCTGGTTACGAATCATTGACGAAATTTTTCAAATCAAGCAAGCTCAACGGGACATGCGATCAGCAAAGTTAATCGGGTTGGCTTTACAATGGCTCGGCGCGGTATGGCTGGGCGCGCAAACGGCGGCGCTGACGCCGCGGACCATCTCGCTGGACGAATGCCTGGAGATGGCGTTAAAGAACAATTTCGACCTGCGGATTGAGCGTTACAATATCGAGGAGTTCCGGCTGCAGTTGAAGGAGTCGCAGACGTTTTACGATCCGGTTTTCTCGTTTCAATCCGGGCGGGCCAGCCTGTCCAAATTGTCGCATCGGGACAAGCCGTTCCCGGAAAACGGTCTGGAAGTGGCGGAGGATTACCGGATCGGCGACTACCTGGAATATGGCCTCGAGGGCTTGGGCCCCATGGGCTTTAGCTACCGGGTGCCAGTGGAATTTTCGCGCCAATTTCGACCGGAAAAGAATTGGACCGAAACCGATTGGTTTGGAGGCGGCGGGACCATTCTACACCCTTACAAGGAATATCGGGGATCGCTGGGGGTGGAAATGAGCCAGCCGCTGCTCAAAGGTTTTTTGATAGACGATTTGCGGCGCCTGGTCCTGGTCAACCGCAAATACCTGAAAATGAGCGAATTTGTTTACGAGACGCTGCTGATGGATGTGGTGACCGCCGTGCGGCTCAACTATTACGAGCTGCTGTTTGCCCGCGAGCAGGTGAAAGTGATGGAAAAGGCGCTGGAACTCTCCGAGAAGCTGCTGGCTGACAACCGGGCGAAGGTTCGGGCCGGGGTGCTGCCGCCCCTGGACGAAAAACAGGCGGAATCGCAGGTTGCGGTGTCCAAGGCCGATTTGCTGCGGGCGCAACAGCAGGTGTTGCTGCGGGAAAACGCGCTGAAAAATTTAATCGTGAAGGATTTGCCCGAATGGAAGACGGTGAGCGTAATACCCTCGGAGGCTTTGCTGGCGGTGCCCCAGGTTTTGGACGTGCAGGAGAGCTGGCGGACGGGCTTGGTGCGGCGCCCCGACCTGGCCGAGCTGCGCACGGACTTGGAGCGGCGCGACATCGAAGTGAAATATCGCAAGAACCAGACTTTGCCGGAACTGAACCTGGTGGGGAGCTACAAGCGGGACGCCCTGGGCACCGGTTTTGAGGATGTTTTCTGGGATTCCCACGACCCCAGCTCGCGCTATGGTTATTACGGGGTGGGAGTCGAACTCAAATTTCCGTGGGGCAACCGGGCGGCGAAATACCGGCTCCAGCGCGAGCGGGAAAGCCGCGCCCAAGCCGAACTGCGGGTGCAGCAGCTGCAGCAGAATATCATGGTGCAAATTGACGACGCCATCAGCAACGCCAAGATCAGCTTTGACCGAATTGAGGCGACGCGACAGGCCCGGGAATACGCCGAAGCCGCGCTGCAGGCGGAGCAAAAAAAATTGGAGAACGGAAAGAGCACCAGCTTTTTTGTGCTGCAATTTCAACGCGATCTGACCGAGGCGCGCTCCCAGGAAATCCGGGCGCTTACCGACTACAACAACGCCATGGCTAATCTGGCGCGGGCTGAAGGCACGGCCATCGAACGGGTCAAGTTGAAATTGCAGTATAAATAGGGTCCGCCCCGGCTGGCGCCTACCGCCGCCCCGGCGCATTTTTTGCTTTAGCCCGGACGCGGTTTGGTTTCTGCTCAATCCCGCTTGCGAGAGGCAGACGGCAACGAACATGGCAACGCCCGGCTCCAACGCCAATTCGGACCGCGTGCGAGCGGACGGAAAATTCCTCCGACTCGGCAAGCGCAAATTCTTTATCAAAGGGGTGACTTACGGGCCGTTTACCCCTGACGCCGCCGGCTCGACTTTTGCCAGTCCCGAGCAAACCCGGCGGGATTTTGGGCTGCTGCAGGAGCTGGGGGCGAACACGGTTCGCGTTTACCACACGCCCCCCCGGGAATTTTTGGACACGGCCCTGGAGTTTGATTTGCGGGTGCTGGTGGACATCCCTTGGAACCATCACCTTTGTTTTTTGGATTCCGACGCGGAAAAACGACAGGCGCGGGAGGCGGTGAGGGAAGCGGTGCGCGCCTGCGCCGGACACCCCGGCGTGCTGGGGTTCAGCGTGGCCAACGAAATTCCCCCGGCGGTGGTCCGGTGGAGCGGCAGCCGGGCGGTGGCGGAATTTTTGGACGACCTTATTGACGAGGGCCGGCAAATTGATCCGGAGAGCCTGTTCACTTTCACCAATTTTCCCCCCACCGAATACCTGCAGGCGCGGAATGGCGATTTCCTCAGTTTTAACCTCTATTTGCACCAGCGGCGGCCCTTTGAGAATTACCTGGCCCGGCTGCAAATGCAATCGGACGCCAAACCGCTGGTGCTGACCGAGTTTGGCTTGGACTCCCTGCGGGAAGGGGAAGCGGCGCAGGCGGAGATGCTGGGGTGGCAAATCCGTTCAGCGTTCGCCGCCGGGCTGGCCGGGGCGGTGGTCTTCTGTTTTACGGATGACTGGTGGCGGGGCGGGGCGCCCGTGCTGGACTGGGCCATGGGTTTGACGGATCGCCAACGTAAACCCAAGCCGGCGTTTGCGGCGGTGCGGGAAGCGTTTCAGGGCGAGCCTTTGCCGCCGTTAAGCCGCTATCCCAAGGTGTCCGTCATCGTGGCCTGTTACAACGGAGAGCGCACGCTGAAAGCCTGCTTGGATTCCCTGCAAACCCTGAACTACCCGGATTACGAGATAATACTGGTGGATGATGGCTCCACGGACAACACCGCGCAGATTGCTGCCGGGTATCCCGCGGTGCGGTGTGTCCGCCAGCCGAACCTGGGGTTGTCGGCGGCGCGCAATGCCGGAATTGCCGCGGCCCGGGGGGAGATTGTGGCTTTCACGGATGCGGATTGCCGGGCCGATGAGGACTGGCTCCATTACCTGGTGAGCGACCTGTTGCGCGGCGATTTCATCGGGATGGGCGGACCCAACCTGCTGCCACCGGAAGACTCTTTGGTGGCGGCGGCGGTGATGGCCTCGCCGGGAGGTCCGGCGCATGTCATGCTCACGGATCGTGTCGCCGAACATATTCCGGGCTGCAACATGGCCTTTTTCAAATGGGCCCTCGAGGAAATCGGCGGGTTTGATCCAGTGTTCCGGCGGGCGGGCGATGATGTGGATATTTGCTGGCGGCTTCAACAGGCGGGGCATCAGATTGGTTTCAGTCCGTCCGGCTTTGTGTGGCATTATCGCCGTTCCACCGTGAAGGCCTATTTGCGGCAGCAGCAGGGCTACGGCGAAGCGGAGGCCTTGCTGGTGCGCAAGCATCCCGAGTATTTTAACTCCTTGGGCGGCAGCGTTTGGTCCGGCAGAATCTATTCCCCGGCCGGCCTGGGGTTGGTGACCAAGCGCCCGGTTATTTATCACGGCCTGTTTGGCAGCGGTCTTTTCCAAACGCTATACACGCCCGCCCCGGCCACTTTGTTGATGCTGCTGACCAGTTTCGAGTATCACGTGCTGGTCACCTTGCCATTGCTGGTGCTTTCCGCGCCTTTTCCGGTGTTTTGGCCGGTGGCGGCCACCAGCGTGCTTATATCGCTGGCCATTTGCGCCGCCGCCGCCTACCAGGCGGACCTGCCGCGCCACATGCGGACCTATTGGTCCAAGCCGCTGATAGCGCTGCTTTATTTTTTGCAGCCGATCTGGCGCGGATGGGCGCGCTACCGGGGACGCTTGAATTACCATCCGACGCCCGCGAGCGCCCATGAAAGCCTCAAATCCATGGTGCTCAAAGACCGGGGCGAGCCGCTGGGAGAAGCCCATTATTGGATGGAGCGGCGCCTGGATCGTCTTGAGTTCGTCCGGGACCTGCTGGCCCGCTTGGATGCCGGCGGCTGGCAAAGCAAATCCGACAACGGCTGGAGCGGCTGGGACGTGGAGATATTCGGCAGCCGCTGGTGCAACGTGCGACTGACGACGGTGGCCGAGCTGCACCCGCAAGGCCGGCAGTTGTTGCGCTGCCGGCTCAGTCCCACATGGTCCATGCCGGCGCGGGTTGCTTTTGGCGCCGCCCTCGCCCTGGAGTTGCTGGCGATTGGCTTGGCCGGCCCTTATTTCCCATGGATCTGGCTGGTGTTGCTGTCGCTGCCGATTATCGCGTGGTTTTTTTCGCAGGAGCAGCGCAATTTGCAAAGATTGCTGATGGTGGTGCTGGATGACTTGGCGGAAAGCCGGGGCTGGCACAAGCTTAAATTTTCCGCCGACCGCCTCCCGGCGCCGACCCGCCCGCGTCCTGAACCTTTGCGCCCGCAGAGTTAAAACATGGTCCAATACCTAGATTTGTTAAAATTGGTGCTGGAGAATGGCCGTTTGCGCCCGGACCGAACCGGCGTGGGCACTTATGCCGTCTTTGGCGCCCAGGCGAGGTTCCCGTTGCAGGACGGGTTTCCGCTGCTGACCACGAAAAAGCTGCACCTCAAATCCATCATTTACGAGTTGCTCTGGTTTTTGCGGGGCGACACCAACGTGCGCTGGCTGCAGGAGCGGGGGGTAACCATCTGGGATGAATGGGCCGACGCGGAGGGAAACCTCGGGCGGATTTATGGCGCCCAATGGTGCGGCTGGCGCGCCCCCGATGGGCGGTCCATCAACCAGGTGGACGACGTTATCGAGCGCATAAAGACCAATCCCCACAGCCGGCGGTTAATCGTGAGCGCTTGGAACGTTGGCGAGTTGGACCGCATGGCGTTGCCGCCCTGCCATGCGATGTTTCAATTTTTTGTCATGGATGGGGAGCTCAGCTGCCAGCTCTACCAGCGCAGCGCCGACCTGTTTCTCGGGGTCCCTTTCAACATCGCCTCCTATGCGCTGTTGACGATGATGACGGCCCAGGTTTGCGGCCTTCGGCCAGGCGTTTTTGTTCATACCTTTGGGGACCTGCACCTCTACGCCAACCATCTTGAACAAGCCCGCTTGCAATTGACGCGCGAACCTCGCCCGCTGCCCCGGATGAAACTTAATCCGGCGGTGCGGGATATTCACAGCTTCCGGTTTGAGGACTTCGAGTTGATCGGCTATGACCCGCATCCGCACATCAAGGCGCCGATTGCGGTTTGAAGCGCGGGGGGGCAGGCAACGGGAAAGTTGAAATTTTTTGCAACCGGACGCGCGGCTGGGGAGTCATTGATATCGAGGTCCGAAAAGGCTCAATGCGTTTATGAACACGGAAAGCAGGCAACCGCCGGTGATTGAAGCGCCGCCAATCGTGACGAATACCGCCCCGGCTTCCCCGCCGGCGGCGGGGCCCGCTCCCCGCCGCAAGCGGCGCTGGTGGCTTTACGCGCTGGTGGGCTTTGGCGGCGCCCTCTTCGCCGGACTGGCTGTCGTGACCGGCCTTGCGCTTTATTGGCATTCGCTGGTGAAAAATTACACCTCGACCACTCCGCAGGAAATCCCGCGCGTGGAGGGGAATCCCGGCGACCTGGAGGATTTGACCGCCAAGTTCATGCAATTCAAGGAAATGGTGGACATTGGGCGCGCTTCGCGCCCGTTTCAGCTTTCCGCGGATGACTTGAATCTGCTCATCGCCAACAATCCCGACCTCAGCGGCAAGGTTTTTCTGCAAATGGAAGGCAACGAATTGACGGGACGGTTTTCCATTCCGCTGGATCAAACCAAGAAAAAAGAGCTCAAAGGCCGTTTTCTAAACGGCTGGGCGCGTTTGACGGTGGACATGGACGATGGATTTTTGAACCTGAAAGTCGCCGCCCTCAAGGTCAACAACCGGAACCTGCCGGGCTGGATAGCGAAAAAGATTCAAGGCAAGAACCTGCTCGACAAAATGAACGACAATCCGGACACGAAAAACTTTCTGCAGGGGCTGCAAGAGGTCTCGATCAAGGACAACCTCCTCACTTTCACCCCTTTGGATTTGGGAAGGTAGGCGACCGTTTCCCGCCAAAAGCGGACGGCGAATTCCCATGCGCGCGGGATTTTGGCCGGGTGCCCGCCTTACTGTTCGAGATAAGGAATGGTGAGCGGCCCGTAAGGCAGCACGGCGATTTTGGTTTCCGGTCCGCGAGCGGTTATTGCTTGCCGAACCGCCTCCGCGATGTCCGGGCAGGGTTCAAAGTGAGCCGCGCGCACCGCGTCCGCCGGCAGCGCGCTGTGGACCATGACCCGGGCGCGCCGTAGGATTTGCGCCTGAATCTGGACTTGCCATTGATCCGGCTGGACCTGCGGGCAGCCGGCAATACGGGTCAGCAGTTCGGCGGGCGTGGCGGCCTGGCGCAGTAATTTTTCGTAGGCGCTGCCGAAGGGCAAGCCGTCGGCGCATTCGCAGGCCAGGATGATCAGGCCGCCCGGTTTGACGATCCGGGCGGCGGCGGCCACCCCCTTGACGCCTTGGTAGAGATTCAAGTCCAGCGGGTGGCCGCTGTTGCTGGTGATCACGATGTCATAGGGCGCCGGGACAGCGCGCATCGAGGCGCGTTTGACAAACTCCGTTCCCGCCCGGTGCGCGGCGAGCAGGTCGCCGGCAAACACGCCCGTAATTTCACGGCGAGTGTTGAGGGCGACATTCACCAGAAAAACCGGTCCCACGCGCAGCGCAATGTCCCTGATTTCCTCCCACAGCGGATTGCCTTCCGTGACGCCAAACGCGGCATTTGGGTGGCCGATGTTATGCGGGCCGTGATTGCTCATGACGGTGCGCAAGTGCGCCACTCCGGGAATGATCCCTTTGGGGCCGCCGCTAAATCCGGCGAAAAAGTGGGGCTCGATGAAACCGGTGACAATGCGCGCGTCGGCCTCAACCAGATGGCGGCTGATCAGGGCGGGGGCGCCATCCCGGGTCGCACCCAATTGAACGTGCGCGGCCTCGTTTTCCGGCTGGTTGTCCACGATGCGGAAATTACGCGCCACCGCCGGTCCCAGCAGGCGCTCGAGTTCGGCCTGCGAGTTCGGCCGGTGGGTGCCCAGGGAGTTCAGGAGGGTGATGTTCTCCTTCGGCGCGTGGGGGGCAAGATAATCCAGCAGCCAGGGGATCAATCTTTCATTGGGGGTCGCGCGGGTGATGTCCGTGAAGGTCAGGCAGATTTTCATCCCCGGCTTGAGCCAGTCGCGCAGGGCCCGGCAGCCGATGGGGTGATCGAGCGCATGAACCAAGGCCTGCCGTTCGTCGGGCAGTCCGGGAAGGTGCGCTGGTTCGATAACTGTCACCCCGTGGTCCGGCAGTTCCACGGGCAGTCCCTTGTTCCCGTAAGCGAGGGTGGTGATCATCGTTGGACGCTTGTTTCAAAGGTTTCAATAAATTTTACCAGCGCGCGGACGTCGTGATAGTTGGCCTTCCAACCATGCGCCTTGCCGCCGGACTTGATCGTGCCGTCGGCGGTTACCGTGTCCAACCAAATGCCGTCAGCGGCGACGGTTTGGTATTGGTCCAGGAAATGGATTTGCTTTTCCAGGGCGGCGGCGTGGGTGGGATGGAAGCGGCGCGCCAGGGAATCGCTGAGAGCCGCGATCAGTTCCGCCTCGGCCCACCAGACCTTGTCGGTATTGGAAGCCGGCTGGTCGTTCGTCCCTTTGTAGTAGAGACCGCCGCGAATCCAATCGTAGCCGTATTTCAAAGCATGGTTGATATGGGCGTCGAAGTGCGCCCAGGCCGGTTTTTGGCCGAGGACCTTTTGCGCGCGGATCATGAGCCAGGCGAACTCGACGTTGTGGCCGTAGGAAAGGCCGGCGCTGCGGGGCGCGGTGACCGGTCCCCAGTCCAACTGCCGGTGGAAGCAGGATTTGCCGGCGTCAGGCGGGTAGAAGTATTTTCGATTCAAATCCAGCGCCTCGATCAAGGCTTTTTTCACCGCTTCTTCGCGGGTGGTTTCGTAAAGCTCGGTGAAGGCCTCCATCAGGTGGAGGTGAGTGTTGGCGCTTTTCAGGCCGCCCACTTCGACGACGCATTCCGCGTCATGTTGCAGCACCGGCTGCCAATCGCGGGTGAAATGCTCGATCCACCCCCCATGCCTGGCGTCATGGGCCTTGGCTTGGATGAGCCGAAAGAGTTCAAGGGCTTGGCGCAACGCTTCCTGGTCGCCGCTGGCCCGGTAATACTCGACCAGGCCGTAAATTACGAAGCTCTGCCCATACATTATTTTTCGCTCGGCGGCGGGGCTGCCGGACAGGTCGGTCCGCCAATAGTACCCACCGTGAACTGGGTCGCGCATCCGTTCGAGCAGGAAGGCGCAACCGCTCCGCGCGGCTGGGAGATAATCGCGCTCCGCGCCGCCCAGGTGTTTCAAATGGGCGTGCGCAAAGCCCCAGACCATGCGGCTTTGGGCCACCAGGTGTTTTTCGCGCGCCACGCCGCGGCCTTTGGCGTCATCGGCCAGCAGATAGCCGCCGTGCCGGGCATCCACAGTGTTCAGCCAGTAGGGCATGACCTTTTCCGTCAATTGGCGGCGATAGGCCGTAGCGTGATCAGCCAGGGGCGCGCCGCTCAAGGGAGAGATCAACCCCAGGCCGGCCACCGCCCATAGATAAACGGGAAAACTCAGCCGGGAAATGAGGGAATCGTCAACTTGACGATTGGTCGTCGTCGGTCGCGCCAGGTATTTCGACGGCTTGTCAGACATGACGTGATAATGAGCGAATACGGCGGGGAAAAACAAGCATTCTTCCCGCTACGAAACGACGCTCATCTCCTGGTGTCGTTTTTCGTGAGGCCACGGGCTTTTTTGCCGTTTCCCGAGCGAATGTTTCGCCGTAACGAGGCGGCCGCTGCGGCGGGGCTTGAGGCCGGCGGCTCGGGGGCGGTCAGACTTCCTGGGGGGTGACCCCTATCGCCAGAATACTGCAGGCTTGAATGACGTTCAGTCCCAGCCGCTCGGCTTCGGCGAGCACTTCCGGGGATTCGGCGCCCGGGTTCAGCCAGAGCTCATCGCAGCCGCGCGCCGCGATGGCGGCCAACTCCGGCAGCAGTCGTTGGGGCGGCAGATAGACGCTGACGCGGTGAGGGCGCTCGGGCAGGTCGGCAATGCGGCGGTAGGCGGGCAGCCCCTCGATTTCCGTCTCGTGCGGGTTGACAGGGTAAACGGTGAAACCCTGCCGGCGGAAAGCCCGCACGGCTTTGTTGCCAAATTTGCTTCGGTTGGCCGAAGCGCCCAGCACCGCGACACTTTTCATAGGCGTAATTACTGTATGGTCTTCGGGATGCAATACACAATTTGTCATCGTGGGTAGCGTTCTCCCTCTCCCTCCCTTGGTGGGAGAGGGCAGGGTGAGGGGGCGCGTGTCGTTTATCCCAAGCACTTTTCAGTCAGCCCCCCCCGCCGCCGCCCGGCAAGCCGGGGCGGCGGCCTGGCGTTACGGGGTCACCGGCAGGCGCTCGTTATTGCTCTCGCGTTGGAACAGGACGCCTTGTTCCTTGTAGGGCTTGAGCATGAAATGGGTGGCGGTGGAGAGCACGCCCTGGATGGTGGCCAGTTTTTCGGAGACGAACGTGGCCACTTCCTTGAGGTTGTCGCCCTCGACAATGACCAGCAAATCGTAGCCGCCGGACATGAGGTAGCAGGATCGGACCTCGTCGTATTTGGCGATGCGCTCGGCCAGGCGGTTGAAGCCGCCGCCGCGTTCGGGGGTGATCTTGACTTCGATCACGGCGCGGACCATCTCGACGCCGAGCTTTTCCTCGTTCAAGACGGCGTGGTAGCCGAGGATGATTTCCTGGTCCTCGCATTGCTTGATCCTCGCCAGCGCCTCGGTCTCGGTCACATTAAGCATGGCGGCCAGTTGGGCCGGTTTGACCGTCGCGTTTTCCCGCAGGATTTTCAAAATCTGTTCCATGCCCAAGGTTTACCACCGGCGGCGGCCTCTGAAAACAAAAATGGCGTTCGGCGCGGGCATCGGCTAAAAACCGCCATGCCGAAATGGGGCAAAATGATCATCGCGTTGTTGCTGCTGCCGCTCTGCCTGGGGGCTTTGCCGGCTTTGTGGCGCGTGGCGAAGGCGGCCGGGGGCGCGGACACGGTTTGGATGCCGCTGCTGGCCGGGGCCGGGTGCTGGCTGATCATTTTTCTGCTCCTGCCCAAGCCGATGTGGCTTTACGTCGTTGGTCACGAGCTAACGCACGCGCTGTGGACCTGGCTTTTCCTGGGGCGCGTCAAGCGTTTCAAGGCCACGGCCAAGGGCGGCCACGTGGTGGTCACGCGCAACAATTTCCTTATCACGCTGGCGCCCTACTTCTTCCCTTTTTATGCGGTGGCGGTCATCGCCGTGTTCATGGCGGGGCATTGCCTTTGGGATGGGAGCCGGCTGCGGGCCTGGTTCCACCTGCTGCTGGGCGCCGCTTACGCCTTCCATCTCACGCTCACCTGGGAGGTCATCCAGACCCGGCAGCCGGACATCACCTCGCAAGGGTATCTTTTTTCCGGCGTGATTATATTCCTGGGCAACATCGCGGTGCTTTTGATTGGCCTCCCGCTCTTGACGAACGTGGAAGTGCTGACGGCCCTGGGTTGGTGGCTGCGCGAGACGGGCGATATTTTGCTGCGCCTGCGGCGTTGGCTATAAGCGGGTTCGCCGCCGGCCCGGAAAGAAACCCTGGGCCTCTTTGGCCTGGCCGGCCAACCCGGGACGATCGTCACCCGCGAATTCAAGGTCACGCTCAACCAACCCGGCGCCCTGGACCTGCGCATCACCCCCCTCAAAGGCAAGGCGCGCTCGAGCGGGGCCATCGTCGAACCAAACCCATGAAACCGAAGGAACGCCGGATTGATCCGGCAGAAGACCGCCCTTCCTCCGCGAGCCGGGGAAAAATCCGCAATCCCCTCTGCATCCCGCGCTCCGGCTTGACCGTTTCCGGCGGCTTGCTACGCTCGGCGCATGGCAAAGAAACCGGCTTCGTATCCTGCTCACCGGCCCGGCGGCGCGGCGCTGCGCGACACGCCCGACGACGCCCCGGGCGGCCGCCCCTCGCCGCTGCTCGATACCCGCGTGATCCACTGCGGCGATTGCCTGGAACAGCTCCGCCGCCTGCCGCCCGCCTGCGTGGACCTCGTTTACATTGACCCGCCCTTCAACTCCAACCGCAACTACGAGGTCTTTTGGGGCGAGACCAAGGAGAAGCGCGCCTTCGAGGACCGCCACGCCAACACGCAGGCTTACATTGATTACATGCGCCCCCGCTGCGCCGAACTCTCCCGCGTCCTCAAAAAGTCCGGCTCCTTCTACTACCACTGCGACTGGCACGCCTCCCATTACGTCAAGGTCATGCTCGACCAGATTTTCGGGGAGAATAATTTCCAGAATGAAATCGTGTGGAAACGGACCAACTCGCACAACGACGCCAATCGTTACGGAATAATCACCGACAGGATTTTCTTCTATGCGGGAAAGGGTAAGACTTTCAACCGCGTCTTCACCAGCTATTCCGAAGAGCAATTGTCGCGTTATAAATACGAGGATGAACGGGGCAAGTATAGCGCTGAGAATCTGACGGCCCCGCACTTTTCGGAAACTCGCACGGTCGAATGGCGCGGCACGCATCCGGGAAAAAACCGCCAATGGCGTTTCTCCGTCGAAAAGCTCGAACAACTCTTTGCCAGCGGACTCATTTTGCTCCGGGACGATGGGACGCCTCGCAAGGACGGGCTCAAGGAATATCTTGCCGATGCGGAAGACCAGCCGCTTCAAGACTTGTGGGATGACATTCCGAGCATTTCAAACACAAGCGCAGAACGCTTGGGCTATCCTACACAAAAGCCACTGCCATTGCTCGATCGCATCATTCAATCCAGCAGCAACGAAAACGACATTGTGCTGGATGCGTTTTGCGGGTGCGGGACGGCGCTGGTGGCGGCGCAGAAGCTCAAGCGGCAATGGATCGGCATTGATGTCTCGCCGACCGCCTGCCGCGTGATGGCCAAGCGGATGCGCGACGTCTGCGGCCTGCCGGAGGACGAGCAACTCTGGAAGGCCGGGCGCGGCTTCGTCGTGCGCGACCTGCCGTGGACGGAGGCCAAGCTGCGGGCCATCCCGCCGTTCGAGTTCGAGAACTGGGCGGTCATCGCCCTGGGCGGCATCCCCAACAAGACGCAGGTGGGCGACCGCGGCATTGACGGGCGCATCTACCCGGTGAGCGCCGCCCCCGCCCGCCGCGGCAAAGCCGCCGGCGAATTCGACTTCACCGACATCTGGTATCCCATCCAGGTGAAGCAAAAGGACAAGGTGGGCCGTCCGGACATTGACGCCTTCGAGGCGGCGATGATCCGCGAGGAGCGGCAATTGGGTTACTTCGTGGCGTTCGATTATTCCGGCGACGCGCTGTTCGAGGTGGACCGGTTCCGGCGCGCCACGGGCCGGGAAATCAAGCCGCTGACCGTGCGGGAAATTCTGGACGAGCATCTGGCCAGGAAATCGGCGTGAGGGGAAAGGCCTAAAACGGGAATATTCTTAATAAACCTCAAACACGGAATTGGTGATCTTCTGAATAACGCCGGTCACAGTGCTCCCACCGAAATTAATCGTGGGGATGTAGGTTTCCGGCATCGGACTGCACACCACCCAAAGGCCATAATATGGTATGCCGCGGGTGCCAGTCGAGTGTGTGCCGAATAACCTGATACGCACAATGAGGGGCTCGTTTGGTGCTGCGTAGCCTTCAATTTTACGAGGCTTCAGCCCAGCAATAGCGGGCGGCAAATTGGAGATTACGTTGTAAGGGATGGGGGTCCAAAAGAATTCCGTCTTTCCGTTTTCAAAAAGCCCCAAGCACTGTTGATGCAAAACATTCCAGCCGCCTGCCGCCTCGACCCGGTCGCGGACAATCTGACGCTGCCGTTTGCGCTGCGCCGCCCATGACGGGCCAGAATAAGCGGGAAGCAGAAAGCCAATCAGAATAGCCACCACCAGTGCCGCCAAAAGGCAGAAGAAGATTCTCGTGCGGAGGTTCTTTTTCATCTGATTTCGATGGTGACCTGTTCCCAAGTGCGGCGCGTGTTTTCTTAAGGCGGTCTATTCGCGGGGTCAGGCCTGAATTCACGGTGTTTTTTCAATCTTCACATCAAAAAGCACCGGCGGACTGAGAGCATCCTTAATAATGCCCTTTTCTGAATCAGAAATGAAAATATACTGCTCCAGGCTTACCCGTGTTTCGCCGCCTCGTTTTAAGTTAAGGTGTTTTTTAATCATTTCTGCAAGTGAAGCACTAGGATGCGCATAAATGACTTCAGAATGTCCGTCAATGGAAACTGGGGCTAAGCCTAGCCTTGACCAGTGGTGAAGAAGATTCGTCTTTCCAGTTTGATTTTGTGGTTCATTCTTTCCAGGAGGCAACACATTCAAGCCGAGATCAAGGTTTTTAATGCGATACCTATCAGTTGTCTTTTTTGGAGCATAAAAAACGATCTTGTGCGGCGTTGTATTGGTTATGCAAAACATGGCGTCACCAATAATATTCCCTTTATTCCCGAATATTATAGCGTTGTTAGTAGTGGGGAAATAAACGCCAAAGCATACTCCCTCGAACGGCTGGGAATATAAGGTCAACGAAGCAGACCTCACCTCACAAAACGAGAAGCAACCTGCAACAAGAAACAGAAATAAACGCCTAAACATAATGCAACATCAATTTGGAGTGCTTATATAAACGCGGCTCCATTGTGGATGGGTGTGGTATGGCATGGTAATTGTTGGGGCATACCAATTACTGGTAACCAGCTGCCAATTGTTTGACAAAACCACTTTGCCATGCCAGCCCCATTCAGCCAATGCCAACGGCACAGGGATGCTGTTTGATGTTGAATGAAGATACATCAGAGATGTGCGGAAGTCATCCCTTAGATCAACAGTGTCCAAAAAAGGAAGGGTTCCAACGATGACCCCGGGCGAGTCAGGTAGATATACAGAACGTGGATTGTCGGTGTCTGACGGGATGAGTGTCGTATTGTCATTATAAATGATTTCGGTATCTAACCAGAATTCTTCATCGGTTGTTTCAGTTATTGATATTAACGGTGTTGTGTAAAAAAGGTTACGCTTGATTAACTGAGTGTACCAAGCGGTTCCAGAATGCCCGACCGGCCTTCTAAGGTAAAATGTTATTCCAAAGCCAAGCCCCGCCTCATTTCGCAAAGCCAGCTCATCAAGGAATCCGTTCGTTGAAAAATAGTAATGTATGCCTCCGCATTGCCAGACATTGCTAAGTATTGTTGGAGCAACGACTGCAAAAACGCCTTTGCAATTCAGAGTGAAAGCAGAGCCGTTTTGCAAGGAGCAATCTAGCCATAATAAGCCCGCCTTCGGTCCGGCTGATAAATACCAAATGCCAGTGGAAGGCTGCTGGAGTGCCCAATTGTTGGTCAAATACCGTGTGCATGGCGGATCAACCTCTTCTGAAAAACCTTTATACCTGCTAAACACACGCTGGTAAGGGTGACAGGTTACAATATCAAACTGCAAATAGGTAGGATTCCATTCCTCCTTGGCGTTGACAAAGCGCGGTGGGAGCCACCATTGATGGCTTTCGGACTGGATAATGCTTAAATCCGCCAGCGGGGGAACCAAGCGGTAATCAAATACAATCTTCTGGCCCACGCAAAATTCCGCGTTGGAAACCACGGTTTTGGGGTTCAGGTAAACTCCGTTGGCGGATATTTGCAGGACGTGCTTTACCGCCGTCGGCAGGGTGGCGCTTTGGTTGGCGGTGCCTTGGGCGAGGGGGGTAAGGATGACTTCGCGGCCGTCGGGGAGGCCGGCGTAGTAGGTGTTGTTGGTGTCCAGCGGGCCGTAGGCGCCGAGGGAGACGCGGGCGGGGTCCACGGTGCCTAGACTGACCGGCGAGCCGCCGCCAAAGTGCCAGTCCCAGTCGCGTTCGTTTACCGTCGTGCCCAAGGAAAACAGCGACTTCGCGCCGGGGACATCCTTCCCGCCGGTGAACAGTTTCACCGACGTATGCGCGCGGCGCTCGTAGCCGCCCCGGTCCATGGTTTCGTCCCGCACCATGCCGGCAATATCGCATTGTTCCACCGGCAGCGCCAGCGCGCCAACTTCCTCCGGGTCGCCCCACGAGCGCCAGTTGGTGCCGGTGAGTGTCGGGGGGTAAAGGTCCGGCGGCCAGAGGGCTTGGTTGGTGTAATAGGTGATGTTTGTCAGCGGCTCGAACCCGGCCACATAGTTGCTCGCCGAGCCTTGCCCTTCCCGCCAGTTGATGCCAGCCAGCTCCAACACCTGCAACGGCCCCAAGGAAGAACTGTAAAACTCGAAGATATGATGCTGATAGGCGAGGTCGTAGCGTTCGATGAACACGCGGGGCGGTTTGTCCTGATACAGCCAGGCCTGGACCGTGCCGCCGTTGCTTGGCAAGACAGCCAACGCCGCAAATGCCGCCGTGCCTCCGCTGTTCACCGGCACGCCCGTTGCCGTCCAGGTGCCGTCGCCTTGCACCGTCGCCGCCACGCCGTTGACGCTCACTGTGGCGTTGGCGTTGCCCACATAGCCGGTCACCGTCACGCTGGCCTGGTGCAATTGTTCTTCCGGCACCGGGTTGATGCTCAGCGCCACCGCGCTTTTGATGAGGGTGAAGTTGGTCGTAAACGTGTTGCTGGCCGCGTCGCTAACGGTCAGGCACACGCTGTTGGTGCCCTCAGCCAAGGGCAAGCCTTCCACCCACAGCGTGCCGTTGCGCTCCACGATGTCGGTCACCAGATTGGTCGCGCCGCCGCCGAGGATTTCCGCGCTGACCGTCGCCGTTTCGTCATTCAGCGCGCCTTTGAGGGTTATTTCATTGCCGCTGACCAGAATGCCGCCGGCCACGCCGGACAGCGTCACGGTGGGCGCGTTGGTGTCCCCGGCCAGATCGTGGATGAACACGAAATTGGTTTGAGTGACATTGCCGGCGCGGTCGGTCGCGGTGATTTGAACGGTGTTAGTGCCCGGCGTCAGCGCCACGTCGGGACATTCAAATTCGTTGGTGGTGAATGCTACCAGGTTCGTGTCGAAATGTTCCGCTATCACCAAGCCCCAATCGCGATTGGTTTCGCCCAGGCTGTTGATGACCGCGTATTCCAGCCGCGCCAGCGGTTCGGCGCTCAGGCCGCGCACCTGGATCATCGGCTTGCTGGTGGTGGAACTGGCGGGAGCGGACAACGCCAGCACCGGTGCTTGAGTGTCGAGCCACAACCGCTCTTTGCGCCAGGTTTGGCTGGCGATGTCCGCCGCCCCGCGCAGACCGACCCACACCGCGCGTGTGCCGTTGGTGCTGCCCAAATTCACCGGCACGTTGGTTGATATTTCACTCCACTGCGCCGCCGCAAAATTCGTGCTGTCCACCAGCACCGCCATTTGCGCGGGCACACCCGCCAGCACTTCCACCGCTCCGGTCACCGTGCCGGAAGCCACTTGCAGCGCGGTAAAGCGCAACCGGAAAGAAATGGTGTTGGGATCGGTGTTATAGTCCTGCTCATCCTCATTGGTCAGGCCGTCCTGATCAAAGTCACCGTCAGCGGTGTTGGTGAAGTTGCCGAAAAATCGCCACTCCCAGCCGTCCAACAGGCCATCGGCGTCGCTGTCGCTATTGGTGGGGCTGGTGCGGGTGAGGAGGGTTTCCCAGGCATCGGTCAGGCCGTCGGTGTCGGTGTCTTGCGGGGTGCCGAGGAAGAAATAGCCGTTGGTTCCGGCGGCGATGGAGTACGCGACGGTGTTGGAGTTTTGTTCCTGTCCGAGCCAGGTCCAGGTGGAGTGGATGAGGCTGTTGCTCGTCACGGCGGGCGTGTAGAACAGGTCGTAGAGTAGATTGTTGGTGCCGCCCAGAATGGTCACTTCCACGGTTTGATTGGTCAGCAGCGTTGCCACCAGGCGCAGCCCGTTAGTGGTTATCGGGTAGGTGGGCGACCAGTTGTTGGTGCTGCCTCCGCCGCCGCCGGGCGGGGTGGGAACGGAGCTTTCCATCATCACGACATCCGCCTCCTTTTTCTTGCGGGCGAGTTCGGCTTCCAGCGAGATAATCGGCCCGAGCGCCGCTTGCCGGCGCGTGCCGTTGAAGTAAAGGCCCAGCATCCAGTCAGCGCACGGCTGCGGGAAGGTGGTCAGTTCCTCGAATTGCCCTTCGGCGCTCAGACCCGAGAGGCTGCTGCCCACCACCAGCGCGGACACGGGTCGCGCGGCGGCG
>Ga0101944_10002343_pt1 | contig 31123 bp, 35 predicted proteins | sample DewCreD2012metaG_FD_75245 | JGI IMG/M metagenome (GOLD analysis project Ga0101944, IMG submission 75245) | Hot spring sediment bacterial and archeal communities from British Columbia, Canada, to study Microbial Dark Matter (Phase II) - Dewar... ... | reverse complement strand
GGATATCTATCAACTTGATATGCCTCCATTCTATCAGCTTGATGTGTGTTGGATATCTATCAACTTGATATGCCTCCATTCTATCAGCTTGATGTGTGTTGGATATCTATCAACTTGATATGCCTCCATTCTATCAGCTTGATGTGTGTTGGATATCTATCAACTTGATATGCCTCCATTCTATCAGCTTGATGTGTGTTGGATATCTATCAACTTGATATGCCTCCATTCTATCAGCTTGATGTGTGTTGGATATCTATCAACTTGATATATTTTGGATATTTATCAACATTGATATGTTTTGGATGTTTATCAAAGATGATAGAACTCTCATTTCTATCGACTTGATATGCCTCCAAAATCTATCAATGTTGATATGCCTCTAAAATCTATCAACTGAATATGTTTTGGATATTTATTCGTGTTGATAGAACTCCAAACTTTATCAACTTGATAAGTCTTGGATATTTATTCGTGTTGATAGAATTACAATTTCTATCAACTTGATAGATTGGATATTTATTTCCACGAATAGAACTCCGAATTCTATCAAGTTGATAGATTTTGGATATTTATTTCCACGAATAGATTTCGGATGTCTATTCGTGTTGATAGAATTCTCATTTCTATCAACTGAATATGTCTTGGATATTTATCTGTTGATATGACTTCAATCTATTTCCATGAATATGTTTTAGATAGTTATTTCTATTGTTGAGAGATGTATCGACATAAATTCGAATTAATTAGTATCGAGGAAATCTATTTCATTCTTATATATATATCTTCTCAACGCGAAGATATCCGGTATCAATAGCAATCAATCAGGAATTAACTCGAAGTAATCTCTCTTCAACAGGAAGTAATCTTTCATCAATGTTAATTCGAGATATATTTCTGTTAATTCGTGTTAAATCAAGATATATTCTCGTTGATTCAAGGATATATTTCCGTTAATTCGAGATGACTTCGTGTTGAGAAAAAGATAGATGTATTACCATTGATATCGAATACATCAAAGCCAACGAGAGATACCTCAGGATTGAGAAGATATTTTATCAATGGAAATCTGTAACTCACTGAAGTTGATTTGAGGTTAAGGTTCATCAACATCATTATATCTAAACCTAAATTAGTTTAATAATATATCTCTTCTCAATGCTAAGATATCTGGTATCAACGGCGGTGCATCTGATATCAATACTGAATAATATCTAGTATCGAAGTTTATACATATCTTTTCAACGCTGATGATATTTGGTTTCTCTTATCACTGATGATACATCTCTTATCAATCCCGATATCTCTCATTAACTCTAACAGATTCCATTCTCAATGCTGAGATATCTCGAATTAACATTGATGAAAGATTACTTCGTGTTATTTCGAGACATACATATTCACATTAACTCCTGATTTATTACTATGGATACCGGACATCTTCTCGTTGAGAAGAGATTTATCAGCACTGATGGTATATTTATCGATGTTGATACAATTATTCGCATTGAGAAGAGATATACAAGATTAAATAGATTTCCACGATACTAATTAATTCGAATTCATGTCGATACATCTCTCATCACAGGAATAAACATTTAAAACATATCAAGTTGATAGATATGAGAGGCATATCAACATTGATATGAGAGTCATATCAATGTGGATAAATATCCAACACATATTAACTTGATAGAAATGAGAGTTATATCAGCGTTGATAAATATACAATACATATTCAGTTGATAGATTTTGGAGTCGTATCAACTTGATAAATATCCAACAAATATTCAGTCGATAGAAATGAGAGTTATATAAACTTGATAAATATCCAACAAATATTCAGTCGATAGAAATGAGAGTTATATCAACTTGATAGATATCCAACACATATTCAGTCGATAGAAATGAGAGTTATATCAAGTTGATAGATATCCAACACATATCAACTTGATAAATATCCAACATATATCAACTCAACTTGATAAATATCCAAGACATATCAACTTGATAGAATGGAGTTGTATCAAGTTGATAGATATCCAATCTAGCAGTGTTGATATATCTCAGACATATTCAGTTGATAGAAATGAGAGTCGTATCAACAGAAATAAATACCCAAGACATATTCAGTTGATAGAATGGAATTATATAAACTTGATAAATATCCAACACATATCAACTTGATAAATACCCAAGACATATTCAGTTGATAGAATGGAATTATATCAACTTGATAGATATCTCAAACATATTCAGTTGATAGAAATGAGAGTTCTATCAAAGTTGATAAATATCTCAAACATATTCAGTTGATAGAAATGAGAGTCGTATCAACTGAAATAAATAACTCAAACATATTCAGTTGATAGAAATGGGAGTCGTAGTTATCTCGAATTAACGCTGAGAAGTCTCGAATTTCCGCGAAGATATCTATCATTGATAATATATTATCTCTTCTCAATGTTGAGGTATCATCGATTGATGTTAATATTTTTTTCTCAACACAAAGATATTTCTATCAATGCTGACACGATCTTAACATTCGATATTCAATGGTAGATGGTTGAGTTCGTATAGTATTCAAGTTTCATCTTCAGTATCTGTCAAGAAATATCGAATGTCTTGAAGTGGAAATTCTATTCGATGCTTCATGTCGGAGACTTAATAATCTGAAGTATTCGATGTCTCCGACATGAAGCATCGAATACTTTCCACCAAAATACTTTCCACAAAAAGATGAGGTATTTGAGTTTAACTTTAAATCTGACATCCGAAATGTTGAATGTCAAAGGTTCGACGGAAGATATCACATATCGAGGACTCGAAAGTGTGTCGTCATGATGACGGTATATGAAGATGAAAGGACAATGGGGAACTTGAGTTGGAAAGAAATTCGGGTTTGGGATGTTTTCATGGCTGAGTGTTCGAATTGAGAAGATCTTTCTGAAACAAAGAGAGATTTCCTGGAAAAGTCTTGAAGAGTTTAACTCAAATATGTGCGACTTGATAATGGTTCATAAACTGTTCTAACATTCCGGCGGGTCGAATTTCGTCGGGATATTCGTCTTCTTCTGCGAGTCTCTCTCTTCCCGTTTCAGGGTCATAGACGATGTGTTGAAGATCTCCATATGAGAAGGGATATTCGGTCAGTGTAATACGATTGTATCTTGCGAGAATAATCCCGTAGAACTGAATTCCTCCATCAACATAGGCAATTCTTACCTGAAGAGAAGGAAATCGACGAACAAACGATCGGGTCCAATTTAAGGGTGGGTTCCACGCCGTATCACATGAAAGAAGAAACACATATGGAGTTCGGCTGATAATATTAACACTTTCCGCGTCAGACGGAGTTCCCCAAACTATCGCCTTCGAAACCTCCGATTCAAATCCTTGTTGAATCGGGACTGTCTGATGAAAGGAAAAGGGAACTATCTCTCCCTTTACATTTGGTGTGTACAGTGTTTCATAGAATTCTTCCAATTCAATCTCCGAGCCGGTGATCTGAATAGAGTTAGCACACCAGTTTATCATTGTCAGGGTTTTGTTAGAAGAGGTATTTTTTTTCCATCGAATATGACGTAACTGATATTTGGTGTCGAACATTTAACGTGAAATCTTCAATGAACGACAAAAAATAACATATGTCTGGGATTAAGTTTTACGTCGTTCATTGAAGATTTGACATTTGACTGAGATGTTAAGAGTTCATGTTTGGTATAGGATACCGATTATGAACTCAAACTAACCATTGAAGAATTTCAGTAACCATGAATGACGATCTTATTTTTGGGAACGATGTCTTCACGAATGAGAAAAGATTTAACATTTTGTCGTTGATCGCCAGTGAGTTGGATGATGTCTTGATTATCTTTATTCACGGTAACATTTCCACCACAGTTAAACTCTTTTTGAAAGGCTCGACAAAGTTTCTTGAGATCGAGATCGGAGGACAGTCCTTCGACTGATGTGATATGTGTTTTTCCGGTTCGCTGACGAATTCGAATATGTACATATGAGGAAACTTGAAGTTCCTTTTCATCGTCAAAGGGGTTATTTGAGGAAAAGGCGATTGTGCCGTTGACGGATGAAATCATATATGAAAAGGGCTCTGACAGTGAAGATTTACTTTCCAAAGAGACGAAAGATATTTCGTCTTTTTGGAAAGAATTTCTTTTTTCCGGATGGATTCATCTATGGAGAGTTAAGACTTTCAAAAGAGAGGTTTGCGATGGAGTTGGTAACACGGTTGATTTTATGACTCAAAGTTTAAATGGAGAAATGACGAAATTTGAATTTTCTAAAATATTTTAGATTGTTAATAAAAAAGTTATCATGCAGATCTTCGTTAAAACACTTACAGGAAAGACTATAACACTTGAGGTGGAGTCGGGTGACACCATTGAAAGTGTTAAACAGAAGATCCAGGAGAAGGAGGGTATTCCTCCGGATCAACAACGACTGATTTTTGCTGGAAAGCAATTGGAAGATGATCGCACTCTTCAGGACTACAATATTCAGAAGGAGTCAACACTTCATCTTGTCTTACGTCTTCGAGGAGGATATTTTGGGAATTAATCCGAGGGAAATCTTTTGTTCTCTTAAATAACAGACTTTGAAGTCTGTTATTTAATTGGTTTTCGGGATTGAAAGTCTTGGAATTCGATTGATGAGAATAAATTTAGACAATTGTTTTTAATTTGGTTACGAAAAGTTAACATTATGTGTTCATGCGCGAGGAAACAGGAAGTGTCATTTGCGGACGGTTTAAGATATACCAATAAAGAGCGGGGAAAAAATTCCGAGTATAAGGAAATGTCTGACTATCTGAAAAAGACGTACTCTCCCTCCTATCTTAGAGAGTATGCTTCTAACAATGATCTGTCTCTGGAGAGGGCGACACATTCTCAACTGTGTGATGGTATTGCCAAAGCTCTTCTCGATCGGGGGTATACGTTGAATGGTATTAAAAATTGGAGACCGTCGTCGCCGGAGTCAGAACAAAGATTCAATGAGAAACGAGGAACTTCCAATTCGGGAAGGAGAGTGAGATTTCGAGACGAACAGTCAACTTTCGAAGAGGAGGAAGAAGAGGAGGAAGAAGAGGAGGAAGAAAGGTCTTTGGGTGCTGAAGAAACGTGTGATGGGTACAGTGGAATGGTATATGTAGCACGGTCTGGAATTGATACGATGCCTTCTTATAATACTGGACTTCTGGGAAATTATGGGGGAAGATCAAGTCATTTTGGTTATAGTTCTACCTATGATGGTACGGTTAGTTATGGTCGCTCTTCAAGTGTATGGGGTGGACCTCATGATGGAAGACTGAATCGATGTGAATATCGGTGGGGAAATCAGTTTGGACGAGGATGTACTATCAATGGACGGGCCACAGCTCAATCTGAACGGGAGAGGTATAATCGTCGTTTCTTCTCCGACTGAAAGAAAAAAAAATGTTTTCTGTTGAAAGATTTCGTTAGAAGATAGCAACAGAAAACATTTATCCGATGGAAGAGAATAACGTTGTTACTCTTAGCTATGTGCCTTGGTGGAGATATTTTGGTGAGATCTATTGTGTGACGAATCTTCAAACGGGACAAAGATATGTTGGAAAGACCACGTGTTTTAAACGGTGTAATGGGAAGTTGATCTATCGAGGATATCAGAGTCGGTATCGCCAACATCTTGCGGATGCTCTCAGTTGCAATCAGGACCGAGCGACAAAATGTCAAAAGTTTTATCAGGCGATTCGGCAATATGGTCCGGAGGCATTTCAAGTTACACTTGTGGAGAGGTGTCCTTTGACTCTCCTTGATGAGCGTGAGATCTACTACATTCGTCTCTGGAAGACTCGGAGGAATGGATATAACATGGCCCGAGGAGGTAAGTGGATGCCTCGAAGAGTGCGGAAACGTTATAAGGCCAAACAGAAAGAATTTAATCCAGGCCAAGATAAAAAGAGAGTGGCTTCTTCGAATTGACAAGAGCCCCCGCAATTTGGAGACGCTCGGCGGTGAGGTCGTCGGGATGTTTATATGAGACGATGAGTGGCACGGTTGCCGGAGAAGTCGAAAATGGAAACTGATGAAGATACACCTTGTCTCCAAGGTCATGGGAAATAGCTAAATAGGGATCCACCGAAGAAAGAAGGAGGACTTCTCGGCCGTTCTTATCATGAAGAGAGAGAGGAATGTAGAACTCCTGAATATTTTGCTTTATGCGGAGAGTCAGAGGTTGAGAGAGGTTCTCGATATCTGGAATTGTTGTTATCATTAGAGTGATGTGAGTGCGCTCCCACTCAATCGTAGAAAAACTTTCAAGATTCGATGAGACCCAGCTCTGATCAATAAGATAATTTCCTCGGGGAGCGTCGGAGGATGGGAGAAGAAGATGAGCCTGGGGTCGAGAAAAGGCTTTTACTAAAGGGTCAAAATAGGGATCCGTTTGTGTAAGAGTGTATCCAAATAGATTAAAAACAAGAAGAACGGTCTTCATTTTCCTTTAGAGAGAAGAATCTCTCTAAAGGAGTCGGTTTTAAGTTTCGGCACGAGAAAAGAAAAATCAAAGAAAGAAAAAAAATGTTTCCAGCCCCGATACCATATTCCGTACGTTTTCGAATTAATGATCCAGATCTGGGTCATATCAATGTTCTCGATGAGGATGGAAATCTTTGGACACTTCAAGATCCAGGAATACGATATTGGTTGGAGTTGCCCCGGTTTTCACAGGAACTTGTCCTCTATTTACCTTCTCCATTGTATCCAACGGAGAAGGGTGGACTTGGAACGTGGAGATTGGTGTATCCTCCCGGAATGAGTCTGATCGATGTTTATGGAGCCATTGTGACATTCTACAATCGACCTCTCTCGAAAGAAGAAAGACATCTGGCTCTTAAAGCAGGTTATGACCGATGGCTTCCCCAATTGCGTTCCGATCAAATCGTAACCGTTGGAGATCTCTTCATTGATATTCCTATCTTTGAAGATCTTATTCCTTATCTCGACGGTTTTACTCTTCTTCTGGGACGTTGAGAGTTGAGAAACAAGAAGTTCGAAAAGTCCCAATTTAAATTTTAATCGCTTTCTCGAGTTAAAGCCGTAACTTTTTTTTCCCTGTATTTCTTAAAATTAACATGCCCTGCCAGTGTTTCTTCTGTACGACAAAATCATCTTCTTCATCATCTAGCTTCCTCTCTTCCAGCGACTCGTCTTCTTCTTCTTGTCTCACCTCCTTATGTACATCAGACTCCACCTCTACTATAACGGACTCCACCTCTACTATAACGGACTCCACCTCTACTATAACGGACGTCTCCTCTTCTTCAACGGAGTCGGACTCTTGTACAACGGACGTCTCCTCGACTTCTGAGAGTTCAACGTGTACATCGCAATCTTTTCCCAAATTCCTGGGTTGTATTTCCGACACATCAAGTACAGATGACAACAAATTTATCGTCCTTAAACGAATTAATAAGAGGAATCCCAAACCCAGAATCAAGAAGTGCATGCCTACGATTATCGTAATTCGCCGTTAAACTCTAGTTCGAACGAAAGAAAAGTAACTTCCTCAAACCTTCTGTAAAAAGTGCCACCTTTCTCGACGCAAGAAAACCCATAAGACCTCCAATCAACCCTCCCGCGAATGTTGACAGCGAAACTCGAAAGAAGGAGACCTTCTTCTTCGGGGTCGGGACAGGAACTGTCACAAGAAAGACCTTTTCTTCTCTTCTTGGGTTGATCTGGCCAGTCGAACTCTTATGAAAACTTTGGAAAATATCACTCTTATTCAGAACAAGTCCATGACTCATTAACAATTTATGAATGGTCTCAAGTTCATGACTATTTTCGGAAGTTATTGAGGATGAATCCTTTTTCACTTCATCCTCAATGATAAGTTCCATCAGTATAACTTTCCCCTTCTCTTCCTCCTTTTGACAATCTTTAGAAAGAAGAAAGAGGGTGAAACTTTGAACAAGGTCGTTCATCTTTTTATTTTCTTTGAGATAGGTAATACTTATCTGATTTTCCTTTCTATCATTTCTTTTCCAACAGAATCTCGTTTCGATGTTTCGTTGACACGACGGTCCTCTCGATTGATTGTCGTTTCGATAGGTTTTCTTTTGATAAGGATAAGGAAGAAATGAGAAGAGAAATTATGGCGTCCTCCAATTTTCTTCTCGGAAGACGAGGCGAAAAAGATAGACGGTTTTTCTTTTCTTGGAAGGTAAAGATGTCTTCTCTCGATATCCTTAACTTGAGGAGAAAAAGTTCCAAATATGATCTGTTCTCGAAGAAAGGAGAACAGATCATATCAATTAAGTCTTGTTTTTGTCGGGAGATTCTGGAGACATCGAACGGACCTTTTCCATTGACGTCATAATAAAAACGACACCCAGAAACAGACAGACACATATCAAGAGAAGAAAAAGTCCAATCACGAAAAAGAGACCGATATCACTTTCAAAATAACTGTAGATGACGGCCCCGAGTATAAATACAACGAGGAGAAAGAGTATGATTCCAGCAATTATTACATTATACTTCTTCCAGAGACGGGACATCCATCTTTCGGGACGTTCTTTCGGCACGGAAGAATCGGGGATTGACATCTTCTTTCGACTTTCGGAGCTGTCGAGATTTAACTTTTTCTGGAAATCAATTCTCTGGCAATCGTGTTCCAAAAAGAAATAAACTTTTCCCTTTCTACAAAATGGACATCAAACGAGTATGCTTTGTACCGTCGATTGAGGAAGTTCTGGCGGAACGGAAACTTTCCGACTATGACATTCCGACACAACGAGTCATCTCACTTCTTACCACATCGCCGTCGATTTTACCCGTCGGAAGTGCCAAGTTTAAGGTTCACGCTTATCCGTCGGATCTGGATCTCTTTGAACGTTTTGAAGATTGTTGCACGGTTAATGAAGTTCGATTTAAACTTCGTCGACGTCTCCAGGACATTGTTAGAAACATCTCCTGTTTTTCTGACATATTTCTGGGAGACTTCAAGGCGGGTTACGATCGGAGGTTTAATCTCTATTTGTGAGATATTGTTGATGGTTCGATTGTCGACTATTCCCCATCTCTCATTCGTCGAGATCTGACAAACCTTCGATATCAAGGCGCTCTTCCAGAGGAAAAATATTATGAATTGATGAATCTTGTCAAGGAGAAACCCTCTCTCGAGGACTTTCAACAACTTTCGACTGAGATTCGAAATTTATATGTCCTTCGTTGGACTCCGGAAGAGATCTTACAGGGTTATAAGTTTCTTCCCCCAAATGGTCGAATTTGGCATGAAGACGCTCTCATTGATAAGTCGGTTGTCAAGATTGACGTGTGGGCTCCTCTCCCCTATTCGGACATTTCCTCTCAATGTTATGAGGTCCCTGTGCCTGTGAGATATGTTGAAATTACAAACTGGTTTCTTGTTGTCTTTGTGACTCCCAAAGGAGATGAAAAAGTCCTCTCCGAAGACCTTAAAGACTATGCTACGTCTCTTCAGAAGGACATTGAAAAGTATCTTTCTCCCGACCATTTAAATCTTCTCAAAGCGGCGAAACGTCTCTGGTCTCTTCTCCTCTTTGCTCGTAAGAAGGCCTCGTTCCATCTTCTTGAGTCTGAATGTTCCTCGGAGAGGTTCCGAGGCTTTATCCAGTTAGATTTTATTGACTCCGTCTTAATTCGTCTTGCTCCTCTCTTTTCCAGTTACATTGCTCTTCTCAACTCTCTCCGGAGTGATCTCGATCTTCTTTTTAAACTCGAGGAGCGGGTAAGGTCCGGAAGCCTTTCAACGATTCATCCTAACTTCTTTGACGAAACAATCGAGGGTATTCGTCTTCGTCTTCTCTGTTTTGAATCGGACCCTCCTCTTCTCTTTCCGACCACTCCCCGAACGGGAAAGGAAACGAATATCTGTGTTTCCGGTCTCTACTTTGATCCCTGTTTTAACAAGTTTCTTCTCGAAGCTCTTCATCGACCCGACCCTTCTCTTCTTTCGATTCTGTCCGAGCATGTCAACTCTCTGACGTCTCAATATTTATATGATAATGACCTCTCCATTGACTCTATCGTCACCTCTCTGAAACTTAGTTGAAGTCTCGAATAAAATTAATCTCGTTTTATTCGAGAAGTTCAAACTTCACTTCCGTTTTGGCAGAAATTCGGTTAAAGAGAGAAAGAAGTTCTCTAAAGGAATGATAATAAGGATCCTCTTTGTAAAACGGAAGATCAGGACTATATTTTAACTCAAGATGAAGATCTCTCTTTGGAAAGGTTTTCCGTTCCAACATTCGTCGAAACCAGAGACGAAAGTACTTCCTTTTCAGATATTGAGCCCGAAACTTCCAGAGATTTTGCCACGCTCCGAGAGTCTCCCAGAGAAGAAGATTTCCCTCGCAATTCAACTGACGACACTCAGAAAGAGGAGGAAGCCACGTTAACCGGTTGGATCGACACTTCACCTCTTGACATCTTGGAAGATCCGGTAAAGAGGTTAAACGATTCGAAGAGCAATCCAGCTTTTGACATAAAGGAAGACTTGGGAGAGACGTTAACGAATTATAGTAACATCGGAGTTCCTGACATCTTGGAAGATCGGGAAGAGAGAAGAGACGATTTTCAGAACAGTTTAATATTCGACATACCGGAAGTTGAGGCAAAGATGTTAAGGAGTTATTTTTACAGTATAACTCCTCACATGCCGGAAGATTCGGAAGAGACGTCAACCGATTACCATAACAATCAATCAAACGACATACCGGCAAAGCCGATAGCGATGTCAATTCATTTCCAGAACAATAGAGAACAAGACAGGATGGAAGTTCGGGTAATGAACTTAACTGATTATCATAGCACTCAAGACTCTGACAAAATGGAAGAGGAGGCAAACATGTCAACTGTCGTTGACTGCAGGACAGTTTAAGAATATGTTCCAGTATCTCCTCATCCCGCCACGAGGAGTCATATTCGACATCATAGGTGACCTCCAACTGACCATCACGTAACAGTTGATAAAACGTCTCCATACTCTGAAATTTTAAAGACGTTCCAATTCCATTTAACACCTTTCCCTCTCGTCTTTAAACTTCATTTCCTTGGATCTTCGAAGAAACTTTAAACACAAAAAGAAGACGATAGGAAGATTGAAATAAACAAGATTCCAGGGTTAAGAAAATATCATCCAGTATTTAAAAAATGTCTGTATCTCATATCACATCCGCTGGACAGTTCGATGATATGATTCGTTCAACCCCTTCAGATCAGTACATCTTTGTTGATTTTTATACAACATGGTGTGGTCCCTGTAGAAGAATGGCTCCCATTCTTGAACGACTCGCTCGTGAATACTCACATATTAAGTTTGCCAAGGTAAACATTGAAGATGTTATTGAACTTGCTGACCGCTATAATATCTCATCGATTCCCACCTTCTATCTGTTTTCCGGACAAAGTGCGGAACCGAAATATCCACCCATCTCTGGAGCCAGTGAGTCCCGAATTGAAGATCTCTTGAAAAGAGTTAAACTTCCCCTCTCCTCCGGCGCCGACCTTCCCGAACCGAAAAAGACAGAAACCACAATTCAGGAACAACGAATCGAAGATTCTCCATCTGAAAAAACAAAGAGAAAACGCTCCGACGATCGGAAAGAACAAACTGCCAAGAGTAAGATTGAATCTATAACCTCTACAAAACAGTTTGGAGATCTTCTCTCATCAACTCCACCAGATCGATATATCTTTGTTGATTTCTATGCAAAGTGGTGTGGTCCCTGTAAGAAAATCGCTCCCAAGATTGAAAAACTTGCCACGAAGTATTCCCATGTGAAGTTTGTCAAGATTAACGTCGATGAACTTGTCGACCTTGCCAATCTTTATCATATCTCGTCGATTCCCTGTTTTCATCTCCTCTCCGGACAAAGTATGGCCCCGAAATGTCTCCCCGTCATCGGTTCCGATGAAACCAAGATTGAAAATCTCCTTCAAATAACTCTTCCCTCAAAACTCGACTCAGAACAACTTCAACAACAAAAAGAACAAAAAAGAGAAATGGGAACAATATGAATCTCTCTTAACAGACTCCTCCTTGGGAGTTTTCGACGAAAACCTTTACCTTCTGGAAATCTTAAATCGAAAAAGCAACGTCTTCTATTATATGTTCGGGAAAAACATATAATAGCTCGAAAATGACGTGAGACGAAGAAGTTATATCTTTTGGACTTGTTTGGAAATCTTGGACTCGCTTTGAGTAAGATAGTGCTGCCGATATGAAATGGAGATCGAACGTCCTGAAAGCTCCTCTCGAGAAGGAAGATACGACTGCTTTCGAATAAGATTCGAAGTCGAAGACCATGGGAAGATCTTTCCAAAGAAGTTCTTGAGAATCTGAAGAATGTTCTTCGAACGAATCCGATCGACTCCCGCTAAATTTTTCTTTGAGATCTCTCTTTGATACTCGGTTCGAGACTTAATGCGTCCCATCTCTTTAAGTATGTCAGCGGCAACCTCATTTCCTCGAATGACAGCTCCAGACATCCAGTGGAGTCCCCGAATGGAGCGCTCACTTCCAGCAAAGTAGACTCGACCGTGATTCTTTCGTAAGTACTTTCCATAGGTCGCGAGAGACCCGTCCGGAGAATAATAGTAAGTGACACCTGGAATAAAGGGCTTGATATCCGCCCAGTTAAACGTCGTCAGAGAAACAAAGTTCTCAAAGAGAAACTCCCGGTCTTCCGGATAGAGTGAGGCCAGAAACTCAAGAGAAAGTCTCTGAATTTCTTCCTTACTTTTTCCGTTAATGGCATCCGGATAGGTGAGAATCCGAATAAGAGAGCGATCAACATTTCTTGAATAGAGTTCCATAATGATCCCTGATATACCATCCTTCGTCTCCTTATCCGCACTCGGAAGATAGATGAGTCCCGGTCGCCATGACTTCTTAAAGACAAGAAGTATGTTGAGTGCCGGAAAGTCCCACGGACGAATAGCCTCACAGATCCTTTGAGCCCCCATTGGCAGAGGAGGATCATACTTGAGAAACGACGCCGCAAGAGGAGACGTCGCTACAACTGCATATCGACCTGTAATCGTCTCCCCCGACGTCTCTACAATGACTTGATCCGAAGTCTGAGTGATAGTTTTAACTTGTGTCTGGATTAACATTTGCACCTTCCCCGTCCTTTGAAGAGCCTCAAGAAGAAACTCAATGAAGGCACCAGTTCCACCCTCCCATCTCATACATTTTGGAATCAAAAGACCCGTCTGTGTAATGTTGCTGAGACGCTGATAAACCATAATCGCAGCAAACAGTGTTGACATTTGTCTCAAATCGAGAGGCTCTGTCTCCATGAGATAGAACCAGTCTCGCACAGCCAGACGACTCTCCTCATTTGAGAGAAGTCCTGTCTGACTCTCAAGCCACTGGGAAAGAGAAAGACAATCATACTTCTTTGCCTCCGAATCCTTCCAGTACTCCTTCCCATCCTTGGAAAACTTGCGCCCAAGTAGCCACAGTTTTAACAAAAGATACGGATGATGTATCAACCTCTGAAGCCCCTCCGCATTAATCTCAAATGATGGTGTAAACGGAAAACATTCATCTTTTCCAAGTTCATTTCGAAGCTCCTCCGCTAATCCTAAAATGTCCTCATCGTCAAACATACACCAGGTCCCTCCCACCGATACAACATCTCCCGTCTCAAGTTTAATCGATCTCGTCCTTCCTCCAAGATAGTCCGACGCCTCCACAACAATCACACTAACATCTAACTTAGCCAAACGATACGCCGTAGTCAAACCTGACAGTCCGGACCCAATGACAACCACATCACAATTTCGACATTCCGCCGATTTCTGTTTATCATCCTGGGAAGGTGTCGACACGGACCTCTTCCTTAACTTTCGCCGTAAAAAGTCCATTTCCTTTTATACGCAATGAAAACATTTCCAAATCCCATTCACAATATCTTTCAGAAATTAGAAACCCGAGACTTCTATCGGGACGAAGATCTTTTCACTTTCCTGCTCCTCAAAAGAAGCAGAAAAGTAATACAACGTCTTAACTATGAAAGAAGTTCCAAAGCGATTGGACTCGGTTCCGAAATATTAAACAGAACTTGTTGAATCTCCTCCGAAAGAATTCTTAGAAACGTATATCGATTCTTATCGGTGTCGAAGTATCGAAAGTATCGAGGAATACTTCGAATATCCTGATAAGTGAAAAATTTAATCTTCCCAAGTCGATGTAAGATATAATAATCTAATCTCTCGGAGTCTCTTATCCAAGCACTTAACAAGAGATGTTTTCTTATATCGAAATAGTTCTCATAGAGATATTCGAAGATTTTAATGTCAGATATATTCGTGACAAGTGCACACGCAAGTATCGGCACTTTCATGAGAATATCGAGAATCGTCCCAAGATTTGGCAGAGATGCAAGTTGATCTTGTTCAAGTATCACGAAACTTCTCATATAGTGGATATTACACCAGAAATCAACTTCCATCGATAACACATTCACCTGAAAAACTTTAAAGGTAGAAAAAAGATAATAGATATCATGATAACTCAAATACTCGGACAGTTTACAAACTATGTTCGTTGAACCGTTGTTAACCTCGAGAGGTTGAGTATCTTCCTCTTCCTTCATAACAAAAAGAGTCGGAAAGTCTCTTTTCAGAACCTGTAACCAAAACTTCTCATCTGACAAAATATCTTCAAAAAAGTCCATTTCTTCCCGATACTTAATAAGGTCAAGGTACCTCGGACCATATGAAATTAAGAGCATTCTCCAAACATCCGACGGCAATCTCTGTCGAAATGACATCTTCTCCTTTTTCCGAAGATGAAGAAAAGAAGATCAAACCTCAATAATTAAGAAAGAAGTATTCTTTCTCCTTCTTCTTATTATATCAACATTCGGATCTCATTCTTTTTCTTCCCTTGCCAATTTCTCGACATGAATTCGAGATCGATTCGGTTTTCAGATCTTGACTGAAACGCATCTGCCAATCTCCCGAAAATTAATACCAAAAAAGAAAAGAGAACGAAATAACACTCCATTAACATAACGATCGATTCCAGTTATCCTTCTTTGTATTCCATTAACCTCTCATGAATATCGATTCCCGAAAGCCTCTTCAAGAATTGAGAACAAAACAAATAAGTAACCAAAGCCTCCGAAGAAAACGAATAGAAACAGAGAGGAGAGAAAACGAATAGAAACAGAGAGAGGAGAGAAAACAGAGACTCGAGAAAACGAATAGAAAAAAGAGAAGAGAGAACAGGGACTTCGAAGAAACGAATAGAAAAAGTCCGAAAAGAGAAAACAGAGAATGCGAAGAAACTGATAGAAAAAGTCCAAAAAGAATAAACAGAGACTTCGAAGAAACTGATAGAAAAAGAGAGGAGAGAAAACAGAGACTTCGAAGAAACTGATAGAAAAAGAGAAAGGAGAGAAAACAGAGACTTCGAAGAAACTGATAGAAAAAGAGAAAGGAGAGAAAACAGAGACTTCGAAGAAACTGATAGAAAAAGAGAGGAGAGAAAACGAATAGAAAAGTCCGAAAAGAGAAAACAGAGACTTCGAAGAAACTGATAGAAAAAGAGAAAGGAGAGAAAACAGAGACTTCGAAGAAACGAATAGAAACAGAGAGAGGAGAGAAAATAGAGACTCAAGAAAACGAATAGAAAAAGAGAGGAGTTAATTTACCGGTCCCTATCATTTAATAGAACGGACCGGTAAAATGGGGAAACAGATGGTTCGTTTTTATTTTTTTTTTAAAAGTTCAAAGAAATTGATCTTTATAAGGATTCTTTTCGAAAAAGAAGAGCAAGGAATTAAGAGTTGAGATTTTCAATGCCGAATTGGTGTGCTAACTCGATTCAGATTACGGGACCTGAGGATAAGATGAGTGACTTTTACAAGACTCTTAACACGCCGAATTCATGTGGAGAAACGGTTCTCTTTTCTTTCCATCAGACGGTTCCCTTCGTTGAAGGAGAATCGAAATTTCTGCACAATGAAGATATGTGGGGAACAAAGTGGGACATTCGAAATGTTCATGTAATTAAACAGGAGCCGACTGAATTCTTAATTCAAGGTGATACGGCATGGAGTCCTCCCATCAAGTGGGCTCTTCGATTTCGAGTGAGGTTCCCAGATCTCCAAGTTCGTCTCGCGTATGTTGAAATAGGAATGGGATTTTATGGGGTGACCACTATCACGAGAGACAAGAGTGTTTCGGAAGACTATGTTATTAAAGGTGAAGATCTTCTTGAGGTGATAACAGATCCAGAAACGAAAACTCTCCGGCCAATAAGAGAGGGGGAAGAAGTTGAGGAAATAATGCCAGCCGGACAACTGAAACAGTTTATGACTCAATATCAGATTGCCCACATGGGAGGTTAAGTTTACCATCAGTTAGAAACAGAGACATCTCCGATAGAAAATCGACCTATTTAAAAAACTCAGACGAATCTTGATATTCTCCTTTACTTTCTCTTAAAGAGAAAGTAAAGGCTTCTCTCAATTCGATATCGATTTCGACGTACATCTTCAAGAACTTTTCTGAAGTTTCATATAATTATGATTTCTTTTACTTTCTTCGGTATCTTATTCTGGTGACTTTCCGATACTTCTTCATAGTACCATTTGTATGGACATCCGACGCAGGTGTGGAGTTCTTGACAGTAATCACATGGTAACGGGAGAACTAATCCCGTATACCCAGGATGCCCAGCATAAGGCCTTCATATAAGTTTTTTTCCATCGATATTTCCCATCGTCACACTGGACTTTCTTCCAACCCACTAATGGTGGGGCTGCTCTACTGCTAAACAAACCCATTTCTTTGTTTTGATTATTTGAAAACAAATTCTTTAAAGACCATCGTCTGCTGAAACAGTTAAAACACACTTGACTGACACCTTTTCAAAGATAGGAAGACCGAGATGTCATCGCGATTTGACCGTTCTGGATTCGAAGAGTACACCGAGATAATATATAATTAACGGATTTATCGTTGACTGAGATCGAACGTAAAAACTTAATCAATCCGATTCCGGGATGTTAAGAGAATAATTGGCAAACAGGAAGACAATGAATCGATACTCATCTTTGTCTCCTCAAAAAGATGAGTATCGAACAAACGCCAACAGATTTATTCTTGCATATATTCTCCTTCTTTTTCAAGCAGCTCTCTTTCAGCGAGATAATTGGGATAAAAGACGTCGAGAATGATATCTTCAAGAATGTCGGGGGGATAACGTTCCTCCTTTGTTCTCTTAAAAATGAGAGAGAGTTCATCAAATGGAAGACAAACGCGACCATACTTCGTTCGAACATATTCATATATTGAGCGGAGATTATACATATACAACACACCCCATAACAAAAAGGTTCGGTATTGGGGATATTTCTCAAATATATAGTCAAAGATGATCGGATTATCCGTTAAGGATACAATAGTGCTCATATAAGGCGGTACCTTCATCAAGATATCGACGAGTTTAGAGGGAAAGTTTACAACGACGTCTTTTGATGTTATTATATCAAGAATATGCACGATCATTAGATCAACGTATGGACTTTTATCAACATCGTAACCAAAGAAGTCTTTCGAGAAAGACAATAGATAGTAGATCTCAAAGTAGCTAATATATTTTCTCAACATCTCCGTGAACCGATAATTGTCTCCTTCGAAAGCAGGAAAGTCGCGTTCAAGAACACTTCTCCAAAACCGTTCATCATGACAGATGAAATAAAAGACACCCGATTCACAGTACTCAATTAAGCTAAGATATTTGGGACCAGGTCCTGTCAAGAATTGTCGCCAGATGTCCATTGGGAGTGAATATGCCATTTATTTTAAATTGGGTATTTTTTTTTCTCTGGATTCGATAACGCAAAAGTAAATTCAATCGAGAAATCTTTGTTTCGATTCCGGAGTCAACTGAGAAGAGAGATAATCACTCTTCTCTTTTTTTTTTTCTCTCTCTCTCTTCTGTGTATAAGAGAAGAGAGATTGGAAATAAAGTTAGCCGAGAGATAATTGTCTCTAAATCGATCGGACTTTTGTATTATTTCAGATGAATTCGGGAGATGTGGATTGATTTGCAAGATCTTCCAGAGTCGAAAGAATTTGTGCACACACTGGCAAAGAGATATCTCCCACCAACCTTACTATTCCTCGATCTGGATCATAAACGGTGATAGTATCATACCAACTTAGGGTGGGATTAAAGATAAGACTTTGGATCATTCGAAGGAGTTGTCCAGGACTTTTAACTCGAACCGACAGGGACGGGGTGAAAATAACGACATTTTTCAAGGTTAAGGTTGTTTCTCCATCGACAGTCAAGGTGTATGGAGGAGAAGTTATGATTTCATGCAGATTTCTCTGATATGTCTTAAAAATATTTGTGAGAAGCTGAAGAAGTCGAAAATCGGCTCCAAATTCGATCGAATCTCCATACATGATTAATTCTTGTTTCTCGGAGGAAAATCCGAGCGTCAAAGGATTACTATACGCTGGAGGTCGATGAAGGAGGATGTCTCTTCCTTGGAACATGGCCTCAAGAAGATCCTTTGCATCCTTGGGTCGAAGAATAAAACGATACCGGAACATCTCATTTTCAAGAATGACTTCTCGATCCAAGCTGTTTTGATTTAACGGATTTGTGATTACGCGAAAGGGACAGTATGTGAGATAATGTTTAAGTTCCAGGCGTAGTTCAGACGGGAGATATTCCAAGTAGGTCTTTGAATAACGAGGAACTGGAGTTTCTCGTTTGGAAAGACTTTTTTCCATTTTCTTTGAAAAGGAGAAAAATCTTTAACACGTCTGTCTGGAATTACTCTTCTCTTCTCTCTTTGAGAAAAGGGAAAAGAGAAGAGTAAGGACTCTTCATCGTTACGAATTTAATTCGAAAGGAAAGGCGATTGGGTTTCCATCGTCATGAATGAACTTAATATGATCAGACGGATTTCGATCAAGCCAGTCACAGAGAGTTAAAGCACCTTTAATTCCATCGAGAGAGTCAAAGGAAACTGTTAGGGTTTTATCTCCCGTTAATAAACAGGTATAACGACGCGGAGAGCGATCAGTGCTAAGTTCATGAATATAGTCGGGCCACGTTTCCTCGGTGACATCGACCTCTTCATCGGACAAGAGATTGTCACAGTTATACTCCTCCATGGTAAGAAAGTCTCCATTTTCATCTTCGATTTCAATCCACTCATATAATAAGACCTGTCCAAATAGAGCCTGAGCCATGAGACACATCCCGGCAATTTCATCTTGGGACATTTCCCGGGAGATTAAGACTTTACCATTGTCATCTTCATCATAATTATCAAACTTTGGAGAACAGGACGTCAAATGTATAGTAAATTTTCTCATTTTCTCTTGTTTAAGAGAAAAATGAGAAAATCCGATCAAATTTCTCACTCTGTATCGAGTTCCGTTGATTTAACTCGAAATCTCAAGTTTAGCGTTATACCCAAAAATTGTCTTCTTTCCATTCGATATTTCTTGTCATCTCTCGACGATTCCGATTGTTGACTGTTGATATCTAACATCGAAGATACCATCTCGTGTATTAATATTATAAGGTATCTCAATCCTCAACTCTTGACATCTTCTCTCTAACGTCGATCCTTGACATTCTCTCTTCAATCTCGACAGTTCCTCAGACATCTCATCTTTCGATCCTTAACATATTCTCTTCAATCTCGACAGTTCCTCAGACATCTCATCTTTCGATCCTTGACATTCTCTCAAGGATCGACAGTTACTCAGACATCTCATCTTTCGATCCTTGACATTCTCTCAAGGATCGACAGTTACTCAGACATCTCAACTATCGACAGTTAACATATTCTCTTCAATCTCGATTGTTACTCAGACATCTCATCTTTCGACAGTTGACATGACATCCCATCTTTCGACAGTTGACATGACATCCCATCTTTCGACAGTTGACATGACATCCCATCTTTCGACAGTTGACATGACATCTTATCTTTCGACAGTTGACATGACATCTCAACTTTCGACAGTTGACATGACATCTCAATATCGACAGTTCCTCAGATATCTCAACTGTTGATCCTTGATGACATCTTCTCTTCAACCTCGATTGTTACTCAGACATCTCAACTTTCGATCCTTGACATTCCTCTCAAGGATCGATACTTAACAATAAATTTGTATCATTGACAATACACACGATATCTTGTGTATTGTCGAGATTTAAGACACTTGAGAGAAGATGTCAAGTCTCGACGATTGAGATATCTGAGTAATGGTCGAGACTTAAGAGAAAATGTCAAGGATCGACAATTGAGATGTCATGTCAACTGTCGAAAGTTGAGAAATCTGAGTAACAATCGAGATTGAGATGTCATGTCAACTGTCGAAAGTTGAGAAATCTGAGTAACAATCGATATTGAGATGTCATGTCAACTATCGAAAGTTGAAAAATCTGAGTAACAATCGATATTGAGATGTCATGTCAACTATCGAAAGTTGAGAAATCTGAGTAACAATCGAGATTGAGATGTCATGTCAACTATCGAAAGTTGAGAAATCTGAGTAACAATCGAGATTGAGATGTCATGTCAACAATCGATACTTGAGATGTCATGTTAACTATCGAAAGTTGAGATATCTGAGTAACAATCGAGATTGAGATGTCATGTCAACCGTCGGTACTTGAGATGTCTTTGTAACAATCGATAGTTGAGATGTCATGTCAACTGTCGAAAGTGAGATATCTGAGTAACAATCGATATTGAGATGTCATGTCAACTGTTGAAAGTTGAGATATCTTGCTAAATGTCGAGACTGAAGATGTCATGTTAATTGTCGAGACTGAAGAGAAAATGAGAGAATGTCAACTGTCGAGGATTGAGATATCTCAATTGTCGAGACTGAAGACACTTGAGATATCTTGTTAAATCTCGATTCTTTAGATGTTCTGTTAACAATCGAAAGTTGAGATATCTTGTTAAATGTCGAGACTGAAGATGTTCTGTTAGCTGTTGACACTATATGAGATATCTTGTTAACAGTTGATACTTGACACTGAAAATTCATGTCAACTGTCGACACTTGAGATGCAATATTAATCGTCTATTGATAAGTTTTATTATTGTCGCTCGATACTTGAAATTAGTTGTCAACGATTGAGATTAACACAGTTTAGCTAATAACTAAACTTTCTGCTCAACTGTCGACAGTAATCACTTATATTTAATTTTCTCATCGTTGAACGTTCAACATTTCATCTTCAGTCTTCAGTATCAACTGTTAATAAGGGATATTAACAGTTGACATGACATCTTCAGTCTCAACAATTAACAAGATATCTACTACTGATACGACTCTCATTTCTATCAACTTGATAGATTTTGGATATTTATCGATGTTGATACGATTCCCATTTCTATCAACTTGATAGATTGGATATTTATTTCTCCGAATAGAACTCCACTTTCTATCAACTGAATATGTCTTGGATATTTATCAACAGTGATACGACTCCAAATTTTATCAACACTGATATGTCTTGAATATTTATCAACACTGATATGTCTTTGGATATTTATCAACAGTGATACGACTCCAAATTTTATCAACACTGATATGTCTTGAATATTTATCAACACTGATATGTCTTTGGATATTTATCAACAGTGATACGACTCCAAATTTTATTAACACTGATATGTCTTGAATATTTATCAACACTGATATGTCTTTGGATATTTATCAACAGTGATACGACTCCAAATTTTATCAACACTGATATGTCTCGGATATTTATCAACACTGATATGTCTTGGATATTTATCAACACTGATATGTCTCGGATATTTATCAACACTGATATGTCTTGGATATTTATCAACACTGATACGACAGTTAACATTACATCTTCAGTATCGAGATTTAACAAGATATCTCAAATCTCGACGACTGACAGAATATCTCATGTTTGGAGGATTACAATAAGTCTCAACGATTATGAGTTAGATCGATGTTAAGTGTCGATGCTGTTTGAGATATTGTGTTAATTGTCGACGCTGTTTGAGATATTCTGTCAGTTGACGCTATTTGAGATATTCTGTTAATTGTCGAGAATTAAGATATTTTGTCAGTCGATGCTGTTTGAGATATTCTGTTAATGTCGAGAATTGAGATATAGATGAAACGACGTCGTTATTCTTCTCGACTTCTCAGAGAGAATGTTCCGAATTGAGAAGAAAGTCGGAAGGACCATTTCAAGATAACCATGGAAAAGAGAAACATATTTGGACTAATGGTGAGTCCAAATACCAGCATGGAGAAGTTCTTGACAGACGGGAAGATATAAGTCTCCCACAAGATAGATTCTTCCTTGAGACGCGTCATATCGAAAGGAAGACATCGAATATTCAAGGGGGTCTTCTGGCCAGGAGAGATCTGGATTTTCTCGAAGAGAAAAAACAAGTTCCAAAAGTTGGTCTAACTTCTTAATATTCAAGACAGCAGATGGTAAGTGAAGACGAAAGTTAGATATTTCAGGTCGGGAGGTCAGAGTTACATCAAACGTAAGCGTGTAGAGAGAATGAGTCAGAGACTCGGAAAAAATCCCTGTTTCAAAATATCTCCGAGACACATCCGTGAGAAGAGAAAGAAGATCCTTGTCGACTGGAAGAGACACTGGACAATCTCTAAGAATAAATTCTTGAACAGTGGGATCGTAGGAAAGTTTTCCAGGAATATTCGAATGTCCCATTCGATAAGAAATCTGAACTTCATTTCGATGTCCTTTCTGGATACTTTCAAAGAGAGAGTTCGAGTTGATGTCGGAAAGAACAAACGAGGTTTCATATAAGTTTCCCCGAAGAGTAATCATTGCATCTCTCCGTGTCCGATGTCTTGACACTTTAACCGAAAAGGAACATGGAGTAAAAAGACTTAACTTCCTCTGAAGTTCGAGCGGAAGACGTTCCAGAAGAGTTCCAGAATATCTCGAAGAGGGTGAGATTCGAGTCTCTCTGAAAGTCATGTTTGTAAGAAGAAAAAAATTCGATTTCGACACATCTTCTCTTTTTCGAAGATGTGTCGTTAATACCGGGAAGTTTTGGGTATTTCTTCTGCGACTCGTCTGATGGCCTCAACAAGTGTCCGACAGACCGGAAGATTGACATTACAAAGAAGATCAATCGTTCTATTTTTCGCGTCAAAACTAGCCTTGGTTTTACACTTCTCCCGATAAGATGCGGGCCAACTTTCATTGGGATGGTTTCGAATACTTTTTATCATATCAAGAAGAGATCGTCCCGCAAGAGTTGAAATCTGAACAAAGGGCAGATAAATAACAAGTTCGATTGAAGTCGGTTCCATTGTCACATTAGCCGTCAGACGATACGAACTTAACGAGGATCCGATGTCCTCCTCCGAATTGACAATGGAATACTTTTGAGAAATGCGATCGAGAAAGTTGAGAAGTCTCTCCTCTGCCGTAAAAGTAACCCACTTATTTTTCAAAATAAACTGTTGACTATCCGGATCGTAGGTAATTTTCCCATCACAGTAGAGAAGTTTAACAGTTCTAGCTTGTTCCTTCTCCAAAAAGAATAAGAGTTCTTCTGCCGCATACGTACTCAATATGAGTTCCAGAAAAAAGAAGTCTCGCTGTATCGTGATGTGACCATAAATAAGATTGGAAGATAGAGGATCAACATCAGATTGACTCTTGATATCTCTTATCGGCCCAAAAATATCCGAGATTTCAACGGAAACCTCAAAGGGACACTCCTCTACAAAACGGCGAAGTTCCCTTCTCAACTCCACGGGTAAAGTTTTCAGATACGTTCCAGAGTATCCTGGAATCGGCTTCGATTGCATTTTTAAATAATCGTAAAAAGTTCTTCCAAGTGTACTTTTTTTCTTCAGACTCTCGAGAGTCTCTCTCTTCCGGAAAAGGGTGTCGAGAAAACACCTTTATCGTTGGGAAATTTTCATGAGAGCGTCAACGAGCTCCGTACAAGCGGGTAAGTAGATATTCCATTCCGTCGTTTGCATAACTCGTGATCGGGCATCATAAGAATAGAAGAAGATATCCCCAAAGTCTCGATCCGGTTCCGAAAGAAGCGAATTGAGGAATTCAAGAAAGTCATTCTCAAGTTCGTTTCCATTAACTTCGGCACGAAAAGATGGCGTTGAAATTATCACAGAGTTTCTCTGAAACCTTTCTTTTCTCTCAACCGTAAAAGTATAGGGAGGAGTTCCTCCGACATCATGAATAAAAGTATCGGAAAACTTCTCAAGTATCGTTCGAAAGAGAGAGAGCAACTCATCATTTAAACGAATTTCGATTCTCGGATTTAAAAACTTAAACTGGCGAGTTCTCGAATCATAAAAAACGGAGGGTAAATTTAATTCAAGAAAATCAACACTTCCAAGACTTATGAGACGACTCGAAGTGTTCCTTGAAATACTGGTCAATGCTAAATTTCATCCGAAATAACGAATCTTCGATTGTCATTATATTCGAATCCTTTTCGAAATCAACATGAATCCGAAACGTACACGACTCCTTCAGAAGACGCAACTTCCTACGTAATTCCGTTGGAAGATATTTCAAATACGTCTCTGTATATCTAGGAACCGGACTCTGTCGATATGGATGAGTCTCCATTTTCTTGAGAAGAGGATTTTTTCTAAATATCGACGGAAAAGATTCCGTCAAGGCCACATGTCACCCCGGAAAAATATTTAAGACGGAATCTTTGGAAATCCCGACTCGGATGAGATGTCAAATTATTTAGCTGTCAAGAAACACGAAATTCGAGTTAACATGATTTTAACTCGAATTTCGGTTTAAGGTAGAAATCAAACGAATGCGAAGAGAACTCTCATTTCTATTTCCACGAATAGATTTTGGATATTTATCCGTAGAAATAGAAATGAGATGTCTATCAATATATATATATACATATATAAACTTCTATCAACGGTTAATGCCATGTCCGTAATTCAGGAGGAAAGTTTGTTGGACACTCTTCCAAGAGACTTGATTCGGGAGTTATTGTTATATCTTGAGTTTGACTCGGAGATCATCTCATTGTGTCAGACGAGCAATTGGATCCTCAGGATATATAATGAGGATGAGAGATTTTGGAAGAGGCGGTATTCACTTTTTCTTATACCGGATTTGGAGGAGTTACCACCAGGTCTTAACTCATGGAGGGAGTGGTATCAAACGACTCAAAGGTTAGTCTTCGAGGGTCTTGTTTATTACATGTTATATCCATCATACTTGTCTTGGACACATCTCGATTTAAAATGCGATCTGACATCGGCCGTTGACTTGTTTCTTCAATATAAGTGCAGTCCCGTCGAAAAACAAAGATCTCCAATGTTTCATGATAACTTTAACTTATACCATACAATCGAAGAGATAAACGATGCTCTAATTTTTCCCTTTGTAAAATATTTTGGAATCAAGTGGCCTGATGAGGATGTCAATGATTTTCCAGATCCGAATGTGAGATACTTCTTAAAGTTGTTTTCTTTTCATGGAAATGATCCATACCGTCGGCCGAATGAAATTTTAGACTGTTGTCTCTGTTCCCGAAGTTTACTTCTTCAGGCGTTACGTATACTCTCTTTCATCGGTAGTCAAGATCGATCGGATTCTGGAGTCATTGATCCTGCCTTTCATAGCATTTTTCTTGAGATCTCAACAGAGAAAGGTAAACGTTATGAAATATCTCAAACTAATCTGAGTCGTGTTTCCTGGAAGACACTCTATGACCTTGAAAAAGACCTCTATTTCCGAGTGAGTTCCGAAATCCGTTTCTTTGAGTGTAAATCCATCACGGTAACTCCATCATATGATACTGGTATCTTGGCAATTTCCATTATCATGAACGTTTTTTAACTCGAAGTCGAATCCATTCTCTTGAAATGTTACGTTTGGCCCCAGACGAAAGAGAGAGCGATAATAAAGTTTTGAAGAAGATATATTTGGAAAGTTACTCCAAACTTCGCGCGTTTCGACGTCTTTTCGATGAAAACTTGGTCAGAGGAGAAAAGATTAGCAAGTCGAGAAATTTAAAGTTAAATGGAAGTTGGAATTGGAAAATTTGGGAAAGATTTCACCTCTCGGGTAAAAGATTACCATACCATGAGAACGTCTTACTTTCAACATGGTGTTGCCTCGGGGGATCCTCTTCCTCATCGAGTTATAATTTGGACTCGAGTTACACCTGACGAGAGTGGAGAGATAACAGTGGAATGGGAGATGTCTTCGAGTCCCGACTTGACCAAAGAAAGGACGGGAAAGACGACGACGGGACCGGAGCATGATTATACGGTCAAAGTTGATGTGGACGGTCTGGAGCCGGCGACGAGCTACTTTTACCGCTTTCGATATCAGAAGGTTGAGTCCCCGGTTGGAAGGACAAAGACGGCACCCAGGGAAAGCGACATCTCGAGAGTGCGTTTTGGACTGGTGACATGTAATCATATTCAGAATGGATCTCTGATTCCATTTACTTATCTGGCTCAACGGGATGATCTTGATTTTATTGTCCATACAGGAGACAGTATTTATGAGTATGGGCCTCAACATAATGACACTCTGGTCCCATATCCGGAGACACCGCTGACACCTGGGCGGGTCTACTGGCGTCCGATTCATGAACCTCCCTCTGACTGTGTAACTCTTGATGACTACCGCCAGAGATATGGCCAGTATTATAAGGATTCCAACTATCAGAGACTCAATCAAAGACATCCCTGGTTTTATATTTGGGATGATCATGAGTCTGCGGATGGCGCTTGGAGAGAGGGTGCGACTAACCATGACGAGAAGACTCAAGGACCGTGGATTACACGCTTTAATCATGCCAAGAAGGCATGGTTTGAGTGGCATCCAGTGCGAGGAACCAAGATCTATCGACAGTACAACTATGGTTCTCTCTTATCTCTCTTCTTTCTGGACACTCGAAGTTATCGAGACAAAGCTCCCGGAATCTTTCTTTATCAATCCCGGGAAAATCGAACTCTGTTGGGGCCTTTTCAAAAGGATTGGCTGAAAGAACGTCTTTTATCTTTGGATTCAAGGTGGAAGTTTATCGTAACGAGTGTTACATTTTCTCGCTTCTTTCTTCTGCCCTCTCTTCGATTTTTAAAGTTTCTTCCGACATTGAGTGTGTTTAGTGATGGCTGGGAGGGCTACTTAAATGAGCGTCAAGAGATTCTCGATTTTGTAAGCATCAACGATATTAAAAATGTTGTCTTTCTATCCGGAGATGTTCATATGACCATTCTTTCTCATGTTAAGGATGAGAAGGGACGAACAGGAGCAGTTGAATATACAACACCTTCCATATCCTCAGACAATCTTGATGAACTTCTCGGCGACTATAACTCCTCGAATGTCTGGATAACAAGACTTCTCTCTCGATACTTTAAGTCGATCAATCCTCATATCGTCAAGTTGGACACGACTAATCATGGTTATCTCATTCTCGAAGTAACTCCAGATCGAGTCCAAGGCGATGTCTGGTTTATCAGCGATCCCCGTTCTCCTTCTGCTTCCATGGAATATGCCTTTTCCGCTGTAACGTCAAGAGGAGAGCCCCAACTCACCTTGACGTCTTCTCCCTTAGTCTAAACTCTTTCTTCGATTGTAAAATATTGATAGACAGAAGATGAATTCTCTCCTTCGACTCTTAAAAATAAGATCAAAGAATTTTCTCGATATTGAATGATGAGTACTTGGAAATGGGAAAGTGGTTCCCAAGGAATAAGAAACAGTCTTCCTCCGACACTTCCGCTGGACAAGTCTTCCTCCTCCTTATTCTCGGAACTTTCATTGAAAAGAGATGATTATCCAGCCGAACCCGTTTCATCTGTTTCAGACGAGAAAAACGAACCCGTTGACAGATCGGAACACTTCTCGTCTCTTTTCCCGAGCACGGAGGAGAAGGAATTGTCCGGAAAAGGAAGAAATAAACCGAAAGCTACATGCAAGGGAGGATGTAATAAAGAATACTATGAGGATACTCTAAAGAAGTATGGAGGAATGTGTTTCCGGTGTTTACAGAAGACGTCAAAAGAATCGGGGATTGAGATGTCTTCTCCAGTCAAGTCAAAAAAGGTACTCTGTTCTGGAACCTGTAACAAAGAGTACACTCCCTCGACACTGAAGAAGCATGGAGGAATGTGCGCTCGCTGTCATACCAAGTCTTTACAGTCTTCCCAGGAAAACTCCCCGAAGAAGCGTCGAATTCAGCCGAAGGTACGATGTAGTGGAATCTGTAACAAAGAGTACACTTCAAAGACACTTCAGAAGTACGGAGGTATGTGTTTCCGATGCTTCCAAAAGACTCTTTCAGTTCCGAAATAAACTTTTCTTCTTTATCCTTTTATCAGAGGTTGCCAACTCTTATAAAAGGTTACTCGATTCGTTATGAAGATCCCAAACCTGAACTTTTTCATTGAGAAGGCATAATTTAAACTGTTCGACTTAAAAAACCCCGTCTCTTTTAAAAGACGAACATTGAGACATGGACTGGAACTTAATTTTCTATACATTTACGGATAACGAATTGGAAGTCGGAAGTTTTAAAGATCTGGCCAAACTGACGTCCATTCGTCATGACTATAATAATGTGACCATTAACATTTTGTTAGACACGAATACTATGGGTTCTTACCGAATTAAGATAGCGGGAGATCCTTATTCATGCGATGCGATTCGGATGACTCGACTTTCTTCTCTTAACATGTCAAAGATGGAGACTTTGACTTCCTTTCTGACGGAGTCAGTTTCGATGGTGGCGGCCAAACATGTTGTTTTGATACTGGGAGGACATGGAGCTGGATGGTATCTATTGACGGAGACGGCATCTGTCATGTCAATGCGTTGTCTTGCGAATGCGATTTCAGCGAGTGGAATTCATCTGGATCTTCTATGTTTTGATGTCTGTCTTCTGGCGAATCTGGAGTCACTCTACACTCTTCGTCATGTTACGGACTTCATCATTGCCTATGAGGACTATGCTGGTTGGAATGGCATCATTGAGCCTCAGACTTTGGAAATTTTTTCTCGACAGAGAGATCCTCTAACTGTTGCTAAAAGTTTAGCAGAGAATCTTATTGCCACGTTAACAGATAAAGATGATCCGACGGATGTTTCTGTCTTATCTGCCGTTGACGTCGACTCTCTCGGTAAATTTATCAAGGGTTGTGTTCTTCGAAAGCCGACGGATGGATCGGCCTGCATTGATCCAAATTACTGGCAATTACAGGATCTCTTTGAAGTTGTGAAGGGATCTCTTTCTGGGGAGGAATTTAGGACGTTTGAGGAGCTCTTTAAGAGAGTTGTTCTCTTTTACAAACAGTCGAGAAATAAGAACAATCCCAAACATCACGGTTTAAGTTGTATTGTGGATCCAGATAAGGATATATATGACACGTCACAGGCGTGGAAACAACTTGATTTGCTTCTGTCTTTTTCGCCAAATTAGGGAAAGTTGGAGAGAAGAGTGGAAATGAAGAGACAGAAGAAAGAGAGGAGATCGATCTTAGATAGATGTTTTGTTGATGGAATTCCGATTGTGTTCGAGAAAGATAGGAAAGATATCTTTTGCTAACAGTTTAAATGAGTAAAACATTTAAATTGTTTGTTCTTCTGAATTTTTCTCGAATGTCATTTCGACGATGATTTTTTTTTAATGTTTTTTATTCTCCTTTTATTAAAACTTCGAATGAGCTCGAATCAGAGGAAAAAAGTAAAATGCCTAAGACACCGTCATTCTAACACTCTCAAGACAGATAAGGTTGAATGTCATCCAAGCTCTTCCTCTTCTTCTCCCTCTTCTCCTTCTTCTTCATCGACTTCTTCGACGTCGACATCATCTTCATTTTTTCCGAGCTCGACAACATCAATTTGTTCAGAAATCCTGACCTGTAAGAAATCCGGGCGACCTCATCGATGGAAATCGGTATGTCCTTCATCCGAAACTTCAGGTCTTCAGGCACCTCCAGGTCCTACAGGTCCTACAGGTCCTACGGGTCCTCCGGGTCCTCCGGGTCCTACGGGTCCTCCGGGTCCTCCGGGAGCTTCTGGAATGAGAGGACCACAAGGTCCTACAGGTCGTGGATTGGATTGCTTTACCACACAATGCAATCTTTCTTGTAATGGGAGACGTATTCATGTTCTGGAGCCATTATCGGAATTTAAAGATGCTGACATTGTCCTTCACACACTTGGACGGGGAGCCCTTACGGTGGATATTCCAGGAGTTGGAGATGGTGGGAACTGTAGGGGGGATTATGCGGTTGATTTGCAGTCGAAAAGACAACAGAATAGTCAGGTGGCGTCAGGAAACTTTAGTACAATTGTGGGAGGACGAAACAATAAAGCAATCGGAGAGTCAAGCACGGTTCTTGGAGGAGGAAACAATCTTGCGAGGGGAATGGCATCATTGGCGGGAGGTCTCAAGACAGAGGCCGGTGGAGATGGAAGTTTGACCTTTGGCGTATCTCGAGACAAGAATATTATTCGAACGAAGGCGACGGGATCACAGGCGTGGGGTTTAGCTGAAAGCTTCAACGATCTTAATAGTACTATTGAGACGGGAAGTAACGCGAGTGGATCAGAAGCGGGAGGGTATGCCCTTGGAGGTAACATTGTAACCGGAGACAATGCAGAGGGTTCTCGAGCCTTGGGATATGCGTTAAATGGAGGTCTTATTTCGACAGGAGAAAACGCAGATGGATCCGAAGCATCTGGTTTTGCGTCAGGACATGAAAGTCTAATTTCGACAGGAAAAGATGCGGCTGGTTCCCACGCCTGGGGATCTGCGGAAGAGAGAGGAATTATCGAGACAGGAGAAGGTGCAAAGGGATCCGAAGCATCTGGTTGGGCGATAAATAGAAGTCGTATTTCGATTGGAAAATTTGCAGAGGGTTCTCACGCCTGGGGACATGCAGATTCGGGAATTATCTCGATAGAAGACGATGCAGATGGAGCTGAAGCATCTGGTTTTGCTAATTTTTTGGGGACCATTTCCATCGGAAAATATGCTCACGGATCAAAAGCGTTCGGGACA
>Ga0101944_10002342_pt1 | contig 31140 bp, 17 predicted proteins | sample DewCreD2012metaG_FD_75245 | JGI IMG/M metagenome (GOLD analysis project Ga0101944, IMG submission 75245) | Hot spring sediment bacterial and archeal communities from British Columbia, Canada, to study Microbial Dark Matter (Phase II) - Dewar... ... | reverse complement strand
CGATGGTGGACGCTGCGTGTGTTCCGCGCTTTCGCGCGAAAGCGCGGAACCTGGGAGCGGGCAAGGCGCTGAGGGCGGCCGGGCTGGGGCGCCTCGGCAAGGCGAGCCGCGCGCTGCCGCGCGGCGTTCGGCGCGGGGGGCCCTTGGCCCTCGCGGGCGCCGCCGCGCGGCGATGGCGGACGTTGCGTGTCTTCCGCGCTTTCGCGCGAAAGCGCGGAACCTGGGAGCGGGCAAGGCGCTGAGGGCGGCCGGGCTGGGGCGCCTCGGCAAGGCGAGCCGCGCGCTGCCGCGGGGCATTCGGGGCGGGCGGTTCTTGGCCCTCGCGGGCGCCGGCGCGCGCCGATGGTGGACGTTGCGTGTGTTCCGCGCTTTCGCGCGAAAGCGCGGAACCTGGGAGCGGGCAAGGCGCTGAGGGCGGCCGGGCTGGGGCGCCGAGGCGTGCGAGCCTATGGCTCCCGTGCGGCGCTCAGGAAGGCGCTCGTCCGCTGGGACGCCCAGCTCAGCCCGCCACGCGGGCTGCTCACCAAGGCCGTGCGGCGCGCGCGGCGATGCCGACGTCTGATAGCTTCGCCCCGCCCCCCCTGTGTCACCGCCTCGACCGCGTAGCGCTGCTGCCTCTGTGCAGGTTCCCAGACAACGGGTCGCCCGGCTCGGGCGCAAAGCCCCGCCCCGAAGCGCTCACAGCCCGCCAGGGTGCCCGTGAGCGGGGCGGTGCTGAGGATGCGCTTCATCTGCCGCGACTGGTCAGGGGCCATTCGGCGAGGAGCCAGGGGGGGATTTCGGGGAAGCGGCCTTTGGGGCCGTAGGGCTCGTCGGTGGGCTCGAGTGCGCCGGCGGCAGGGCCTCCTGCCCCAGGGACGGCCGCGGGGGCATTGGCCTGGCCTTCGGGCGTGAGGTGGGGGAAGGGGATGCCGAGGCCGATGGCGTCGCTGGCGGGCTTGGGGCGGAAGTCGAGTTTGGCGCGGTCGAGGAAGGGGTCGGCGGTGGCCAGCTTGCACGCCTGCGCCCAGGCGGGGACTTCCGTGACCTCCCGAAGGCTTGTGACCTTCGGGAGGTTAAGGAGCAGGTTGTTGCGAACGGTGTTGAGGGCTGGGCCGCGTGCGTCGTCGAGGAAGCGGATGTAGCCCGTGGGATGGGCGTCGTCGCCGGGCGAGTGCTCCAGGATGTTGTTGAGGATGAGGTTGCCGAAGCTGGAGCCGATCTGGATGGGCGCGCCGTCGCTGCCGAGCAGCGTGTTGTTGGCGATCAGGTTGAAGTGGCACCGGTGGACCGACATGGCGCGGTCTACGGGGCCGATTACGATGTTGTGGACTATGCGGTTGGCGCCGGCCCACCGGCTGCCGCCCCAGACGTAGAGGGCGGCGCTCTTGCGGTTGGCCAGGGGGAAGCAGCGGTTGCGCTTGTCGGGGCCGAAGATGTTGCGCTCGACGACGATGCCGCGCGGGCTGTCAATGCCGCTGCCGGAGTAGATGTGGATGGCGCCGCCGCTGGTGCGCCACCAGACGTTTCGGCGCAGAACCAGGTTCTCGGCGCCCTGGGAGATGTAGATGCCGTGGTCGCCCTGGCCCATGCCGGAGTTGTAGATGACGCAGTCCTCGATGAGGTTGAAGCGGCTCTCGTTGGAGGTCATCCCGCAGCCCATCATGTCGCGGATGATGCAGTTGCGGACGACGTTGAACGAGCCGTAGGAGTTGTGGACGAGGCCGGAGACGTCGAGGTAGGCGCCCGCCTCCTGCTTGTAGGTGTGGACCTGTTTGCCGCCGAGGCCGACGCCGATGACGCTGCGGCGCAGGAGAAAGCCGTCCACGATGTTGTACGCCCCGCCCACCTGCACGAGCGTGCCGGCGAGGGCGAAGACCTCTTTGGGCTCCTCGCCCGCCCAGGGTCGGATGCGGATGGCGAAGCCGCCCTGCCTCTCGTCCAGAGCGGCGGGGTCGGCCTCCAGCTTCTCGCAGGCGAACATCCCTTCGTCGAGGCTCTGCTTGCCGTCGCGCCGCCACGGCCACGCCGAGCTCACCAGCCCCTCGCCGTTGCACAGCAGGCGCTCAGGCACGGCCCCGATGCGGTTCTCCCACACGCCCTCCTGGTCGGCCACCTTGCGCCAGCCGCGGAGGGGCGTGCCGCCGTCGAGGATGGCCTTGTGGCGGTTCTCGGCGCGGTAGGTGATGGGCGCCTTCTCGTTGCCGATTGACGACACGGCGACCCCCCCCTTGTAGACGCCGTCGAGGAAGACCACCTGGTCGCCTGGCATCAAGTCCACCACCTTCAGAGCGTGGGCGACGCTGAACGGCTTCTCGCGGCTGCCGTCGCCCTGCCCAGTGCCGTCGGGCGCGACGTGCCACGTCGCCGCCTGAGCCGCCGCCGCGAGCAAGACCCAGAGCATCAACCCGCCGGCCATGCCGAGCTGGGTCGGTGCCATGTTCCGCCTAAGCCTCTTTTCCTGCATTCCTACTGTCCTCATGGATTCTTGGCTTTCGTCGGCAGTTCGGGCCGCGGGCCGGCGTAGAGCATGACGGGGCGCACGATGCCGCCGAGCATCAGCTCGCTGATGCTCAGGTGGCCGGTCCTCACCACCACAAGGTTCTCCTTGCCCGCGAGGAGCTTGCCCGTGACTTCAACCTCGCTGGGCTTGCGGGCGCCGGCAAACTCGCCGACCAGCTCCCCATTCAGCCACACCTTCGTCGGGCTGCCGTCCACCTCGCCAAACCACAGGTGCAGCGGGCCGGCGGGCAGGGCGTCGGGCGCCCTGAGGCGCGTGCGATACCACATCCAGGTGAGCTGCTCGGGAATCTTCTGCTCGTTGAGGGTGGCGGAGTAGGTCTTCACCTTGCGCCAGCCGTCGGCGGCGGCATCTGGCTTGAAGTAGCCCTCCTTTTCGCCGGCGTCCTGCGGGTCGTAGCGGAAGTCCCACTCGTCGGGCAGTTGGGCGACGAGCTTGCGCTCGCCGGTCGTCCGCGCGAGTCCGCTCTCGATGAGGGGCTTCAGGAACCATTCGGCGTAGCCGCGCTTGTAGCCGCCCATCGTGCTGTACTGCTTGGCGAAAGCGTCGTCCATGTGCTTCAGCCAGGCGTCGTATGACGCCTGGGCCGCAGCGAAGTCGCAGCGGTTGATGGCCTCGCGGACGGCAAGGTAGAAGCGGGCGTTCTCCAGCCCCGAGCGGAAGAGGGCCACGCGCTCGCGGACGAGGTCGCCCTCGGCGGCCATAGCGGCGGCGTCGAGGTCCGCCTCGCAGCCCTTCACCAGCCCGGGCGTCCAGATGGCGTGGACGCCGTGGAAGGAGCCGACGTGGACGTCGGCCTCGCGGACGGCCTTGTCAATCCGCTCCCAGTAGGCTTTCGCGTGGGGCGCGGCCTTGCCGAAGAGCCTGGCGTAGTAATCGTCGAGGATGGCATCGGCATCGGCGTCGGCCTTCCACATCAGCCGGCTCGCCAGATACGTGTGCGGGCCGTAGAGGTTCCAGGCCGACATGGATTCGAGGTTGATGCCCCGGCAGCCGGTCCTCTTCAGGAAGGGGATGTTGTCCTTCATGTAGGTGATCTTCGAGATCGGCACCGTGACCTCGGCGAGGTTGTAGTTGTAGTCGTAGCAGGCGGTCTGCATGAGCTTGGCCCAGGCCTCGACGACGGCCTTGTAGCGCTGGCGTGACTCGCATTTGGGGTTGTTGACGCCGTGGATGCGGCAGAAGCGGATGGTAGTGACCCAGGCGCACAGGTTCCCCGCGACCTTGCTCACCGTCTTCGGCGGCAGCGTGTAGTCGGAGTAGCAGTAGAAGCTCAGGATGAAGCCCGGCGCGTCGCGGGCCACCTGCTGGCCCACGGCGTCGAAGAAGCGGACGTAGCGGTCGGACATCGAGAGCGTGCCGGAGCTGGGCTCGATGTAGCCGGGCACGTCGAGGGCCTTGCACGTGTCGCACTCGCAGAAGCCGCGGCCGTCGGGCGGCGAAATGGTGTCGGCCTTCACGCCCTTCTTCGCCTTGGCCACGTAGGCCTCGGCGAAGAGGCGGGCCACATCGGGGTGGCTCGTGCAGAGCCAGCCGCCCGGCCGCCGCTCGCCGCCGCGGAGGGCGTAGTACTCCGGATGCTCCTTGAAGAACTTGTCGGGCGGCACGTGCTCCCAGTCGTGGCGGTTCGGAAGGTCCATCCCGCCCAGGCGCGAGCGGGCCTGAGGCACGAAGCCCCACACGTTGCGGTAGAGGAAGTCGGGCTTCTCGCTCGCCGCGAAGCCGTCGAGCGAGACCGTCTTCAGCTCCGGAATCACCTCGCCCAGCCTGTTGGCCATGAACCACCGGCACCCGAGGGCCTCGAGGAAGTGGGTCACAGCGAAGCGGGTGGACATCGCGGTCTCGCCCGCGGCGAGGAGGTGGTTGCCCTTCGTCTGGAGGCAATAGCCGTCGCGCGAGGCGGTCTCCGGCGGCGGCCGGAGCCCCATCTCGATTGCGAGCGCGCCGAGCACGATGGCCGGCTCACCCGCAGGCGGCCGCTCGCCTTCCGCCGCGACCTTCACCTCCAGCTTCGCGCCCGACATTCTAGCAATGAACCCCACGACGTCGGCCGCGGCCTCCGGCACATCGCCCCTGTGCCACACCGCCCCGAGCGCCTGCCCCTCCCGCACAATGTTCGCCGCCCTTGCTTGACACGCCGCGGCGAGCAAGAGGCCGGCAATGACAACCACGGTGCGATGAGCTGCTTGGTTCATCATCGCTCCTTCGGCATTGGCTTCGGCGGACGCCTCCACGTCGCGGCATCGGCCTCGAGCATCCGCAGCACGTCGGCGTAGTTCAGCTCGTGGGTCCGGGCGTAGCGGAGGAATTGCCGCGGCGTCCGCACCCCCGCCTCGATGACCGCGCGGTAGAGCTCGTGGGACATTCCGAAGCGGCACATGTCGCGCGCCGCGTAGTAGCGCTTGAGCTTGAGGATCGCCGCCCGCAGCTCGGGCGTCAGCCGCCGCCGCACCCAACGCGTCGGCCCGACCCCCAGGTGCTCGGGGTCGGTCGTCACCCACACGTCCACGTGCCACGTGCGCCCGCCAGCGCGGCTGTCGAAGCCCACCTTCACGGCGTCGCGGAAGTAGAAGCGGAGCAGCTCGAGCTTGTGGACGCCGCGCTCCAGGAGCCGCCCGGCAATAGCCAGCGCCGCGGGCACCTCGGGGGCATTCAGGCCAGGGCGCCGCTCCTCGGCCCGGGGCACCAGGACGTGAACGTCCACGTCGGGCCTGACGATGAGCCTGAGCGGCACGCTCCCGACTAGCCACGCGCGCCCCACCACGCGCGCCACCCTCATCAGCCCCAGGCCGCGCACCAGCCCCATCGCCTCGCGGTAGAGCGCCTCCTGCGAAGGCTCCGCCTCTCGCCCCATCCTTCGCCCCCGGATTCCGCGCCGCGGAGGGGCCTCTTCGCTACGGCCTCCTCTCCGCCTCGCGCCCCGCGCCCCCGCGGCCCAGGTCGCGGAAAAGCCGCAGGATATCGGCCGCGCCGCAGGGGATGACGAAGAGCACCATCACGAAGAAGCTGCCGATGCCGACGATGCACGCCCACTTCCAGAAGGTGATCCAACCGCTCATGGCCGCGCCTCCTGGGCCGCCGGCTGCTTCGTGTCGGGGAATAGCCACGAGAAGACGACGAAGAGCAGGACGCACAGGGCGTAGTTGCCCAGCCCGTAGTAGCCCATCAGCACAGTGCTCCCCGTGAACCAGTCGGGCAGGAAGACGATGGGGATGGAGGCGAGCCCTCCGAGGAGGCCGGCGAGGGCGCCCGCCGACGACGCCCGCTTCCAATACATCCCGCCGACCAGGATGACGATGGCGCCGCACAGGTAGACGCTGCCCGTCACCGCCATGTAGTTCCACACGCTCTCGGGCAGCTTGTACCACACGCCCCATACGAGGAGGAAGGCCCCGATGCACACGATGGCGATGCGGGTGAGGCGGATCTGCTCCTTGTCGCTCAGCTCACGTCGCCGCAGCGGCACGATCACGTCGCGGGCGATGACCGACGCCCAGCATAGGAAGTACGAGTCGTGGGTGGACATCAGGGCGGAGACCATGCCGGCGAGCATGAGGCCGAGGAGTCCCGTGGGGATGATCTTGCCGAGCAGCAGCGGCGCCGCCTGGTCCGCGTGCACCCCCTTCCCCCGCAGCCCCTCGGGGAAGAAGTGCCGCGTGAGCTCCGGGCTGGCCGCGATGAAGCAGAAGGCCGTGATACCGAAGAGCGCGGGGATGGCCAGGCGGATGAACTGCCCCGGGGAGCCGTAGAGAAAGGTCTTGCGCGCCGTCTCGGGGTCCTTCGCCGTCAGGGTCCGCGATGCCTCCGGCGCCCAGCAGAGCGCCGCCGCCGCAAAGTGCACCACCATCCAGACCACCCAGGCCCAGCCGTAGGAGGCGACGTGGACGGGGTTGAACGCCGCCTCGCCGCGGTACTTGGCCCAGGCACCCGTGATGTTCCCCCAGCCCAGCTCGGGCCGCGTGAGGCAGAAGTAGACCCCCATCCCTAACCCCAGGCTGAGGAGGACGAACTGAACGTAGTCGGTCACGATCACCGCGACCATGCCGCCCGTGACGGTGTAGACGAGCACGATGACCAGGATGATGGTCATCACAACGTTGATGGTGAACTCCTGCCTCGCCCGCGCTGCCGCGACCTGGTCCAAGTGCTGCTTCTCAATCTTCACTGCGCTCGCGGGGTAGCGGGCCTTGGCAGCCACGTGCTGCGCGTCGGCGAGCGGGACGGCCTCCACCCGCACGCCCGTCGCACCCGTGTCGCCGAGGCCGGTGGCGTAGGTGATGAAGGTGGCGCCCATCTTGGGGAAGAGGCCCATGTTGAGGATGCCGGCCAGGGCGCAGATGGCGCCGGCCGCCACCCGCACGCCGCGGTTGTAGCGCTGCCCGAAGTACTCGGGCAGCGTCGTGAGCTTCGCCGCGCGCAGCCTGCGGACGACGAAGCCCGTGGAGCCGAGGAAGAGGCCGACGGCCATGCCGATGACGCCGACGATGAGGAAGGCGAAGCCGCGGTTGAAGCCGTCAATCGCCGAGTACATGATGGTCACGAGGCACAGCCCAGTGGCGACAAAGGTCGCCACGTTCAGCGCCGCGCCCGCCGAGCGCCCCGCCACGATGTAGTCGGAGACGTTGTGGATGTACCTGTTGACGAACACCCCCAGTGCGCCGACGCCGACCAGGTACACCGCCATGATAACCCAGTCCACCGCTGTGCAGTTTGTGGCGAACAGGCTCACGTTCGGCTTCTCCAGTTGCCCTGGCGACCGTCGGCCCCCTGCCGCGGGTGCCCACGGAGTATAGTGCCCCCACCAGGCCGCGTCAAGCCCCAGCACGCCTGACACGCCCCCAGTTTCCCGTCGTTCGGTCTGTGCAGCCCCGAAGGGGCGAACTACGATAGCCCAGGGCGAAGCGAAGCGAAACCCTGGGAAGACTGACCATTCCCTCCCGAAGGTTCCAATACCTTCGGGAGGGTAGGGCTGAAGGCGCGGCGGCGGGGTGGGGAGTTACCCTCCCGAACGTATTGGAACGTTCGGGAGGGATGTGGGGACAATAGTGCCCCCACCAGGCCGCGTCAAGCCCCAGCACGCCTGACACGCCCCCAGTTTCCCGTCGTTCGGTCTGTGCAGCCCCGAAGGGGCGAACTACGATAGCCCAGGGCGAAGCGAAGCGAAACTCTGGGCCATGATACACCGCCCTTGCAGGGCTCCAAGTCACAAGACTAACAAACTGGGGGCGTGTCAGCCAGCACGCCTGCCGCGCCCAGGCTTCGGTGGCCCCCTCCAGGTTACCACCGTGGCCACAGCTCAGTTCGGCTCCGACAACAGGGCGATGTGGCAGAACCGAGGGAGGACCGTTTGTAGTGCGGCTCTGAGGCCGTAGATGGGCTTACGGGCTGAAGCCCGCACTACGAACGTGTGCAACTGATCTGTGGCAACGGTAGCACGTCCCGAAATGGCGACCCATGATGGCCCAGGGCAAAGCGAAGCGACGCCACAGGCACACGTGCGGGGGTATCCCGGCCCCGCAGGGGCGCCAGGGGGGCGCCCAGGGGGGCGGAGCGGTGCGCAGCCAGGAGGTCCGCGCGACAAGACGCCGAGAACGTCACTCGTCGGCGATGCGGACGAGGCGGATGCCGCGGACCTCGAGCCAGGCGCTGTCCCGCGGGGTGTTGAGGCCGAGCATCAGGGCGCGGACGGCCTTCAGATCGAGCGCGCCGTTGGGGTCCTTGGGCGAGTAGCTGCCCCACGTGAGGTCTGCGAAGACAGCCGTGGCACGAGTCCAGTCCTTCCGAGCCTTCCAGCCAGTCGTGGTGAGGTAGCAGGCGCCGTTGGGCTCGATGAGCTGGAGGCGGACGGTTGTGGCCTCGTCGTCGGCGTGGCAGCGGAACTCAAAGGCGATGCCGTGGTAGGCCGAGAAGTCCATCGGGCGGCCGAAGTCGGCCCGCGGATAGCACCAGCGGTCGCCGGCCGCGGTGAAGGTCGCCTCGAAGCGGACGCCTCCCTCCTTGCCCGCCGCGAGCTCCATCGTGCCGTTGCCCGAGATGTTCTTGTGCCAGCGGGCGGGGTCGTCGAGGCCGAGGCCCAGCTCCTTCGTCGGCTTCACGCGGGCGAGATCGAAGCGGAAGGACGAGACGGCGGGCGCGGGCGTGGCGCCCTCGAAGGCAGGCCGAACGAGAATCCTCTGCGGCCCGAGGGCCACGGCGCCGGGCGTGACGCGGAACTCGCCCACGAAACGGCCCATCGGCTCAAGGCTCACCTTTGCCTCGCCCGGCTCGGCCCTCCAGCCGCTCGGCAGCTCGAGGACGACGCGGCCGGCGACCGGCTTGTCGCCGAAGTTGACGGCCTCGACCGCGTAGGCGAAGGGCGCGTCGCCGATGACGTAGGAGTCGCTGTCCTTGTCGAGCGTGGGCACCTGCGCCTGGCCGCGGAGGACGATGGGCGCGGGCTGATTCCTCGGCAGCTTGCCCTCGGGCCGCGGCGTGCTCCTCAGGCCCCTGACCGCCTGATCCCCGATGCCAATGACGTATTGCGGCGAGGGGCCGATGGCGAGCTTTAGCCTGCCGCCCGGCGCCGCGCAGTCGCGTCGCCTGCCGACGACGTTCGCCACCACCACCCCGTCAGCCGCGACGTGCAGCTCGACGTCGCGGGGGGCGTTGGCCCAGACCACCGCGACGCGGTCCCTGCCGCTGTGGAAGGCGATGGCCGTGAAGCCCTCCTTCTCCTGCGTGGCGAGGAAGCCCAGGAAGCGGGCCTCGCCCAGGATGTCCACCGCCGCAGCGATGGCGATGAAGCCGGGGCGCGGCGAGAGGTCCCTGCGGAGCGCGCCGAACTGAATGCCGTTCTCCAGGTAGTAGGGCAGGACGAAGAAGAAGTGGCGGTCGGTGCCCGCGGCGAGGGAGTAGGCGAAGCTCTTGGGGATGAAGTCGGCCTGACGGCGCTCGTCGGCGGCGTTGAGCTCGCCGTCGGGCTGGGTCGCGCGCAGGCGGATGCCGGCCTCGGTGAGCCACACGGGGCGCTCGTCGCAGCCGTGGCGCTTCAAGAGCTCCAGGTAGCGGCACAACGTGGCGGGATAGGCATCCGGCAGGGCGTAGATGTGCCAGTTGAACACGTCAAAGTAGTCGCGGATGCCGGCGTCGAAGAGATTCTCGTCGAAGGCGCAATGGCCGCGGCAGAACGAGCCGATGAGGACGGGCAGGGTCGGGTCGCCCGCCTTGAGGCCGAGATAGGCCGCCTTCTGGAGGCCGGCGAAGGTGTCGGAGAGGTCGGGCCAGAAGAAGATGTCGGGCTCGTTCCACACCTCCCAGGCGGCGACGCGGCCCTTGTAGTGCTCGGCGAGGCGCTTGGCGAAGGCATAGGCGTCGCGGAGGTCGGCCGGATTCCGCGTGTTCTTCTTGCCCGCGTGGGACCAGGCGGGGCTGTCGTGGAAAATCTGGTAGACGCGGACGCCGTGCTTCGTGAAGGCGTCGGCCACGGCGTCGTACTGCTTCCAATCCACCTTGCCCTTTTCGGGCTCCGTGCCGCCCCAGGAGAAGCGTTCGCGCACCCAGCCGATGCCGGCCATGCGGAGCATCTGTGCGATGGCGTCGTGGCGCCCCTGGCGTTCCAGCCACGCCGTCGCCCCGTCAACGTTGAGCCTGCCCGACGGCGGCGCCTGGGCCGAGTGGTCGGCGACGACCCCGAAAGCCAGCTTCGCCGTCTGCTCCCCGGCCTTTGCCACCAGTTCATAGTAACCGTGTGGCAGCCCGGCGATCTCGATGGCCCCCTTGCCCTTCGCCACCTCCGCCCCATCGAGGTCCACCACCCGCCACTCAGCGTCCTTCGCCTCCACTTGGACGACCACCTTCTGCCCGAAGGCAAACAGATTCCCCGGCCGCCCCGTCTTGAGAATCATCTTCGCCTCCTGCGCCCAGACACTCGTGACGATGAGCGCGGCAACAGACATGAAGACCAGGAACGGGCGGCTGGTCATTCTGCTTGCCTCGACGTGGCTGGAAACCACCGCTGGAGGATCTCGCGGAAGCGCACGAACGCGCGGTCGTTGCAGCGTCGAAGACCGACAGACCGCGCGAGTTGGGCGAGCAACGGAGGCGATGCTCCCCTGCGTGCTTCACGAACGGCCAATGCCAGGGCGGACTTCGGCGCGCGAGGCTTCATTGCGCCTTCGTCCCACACGCCCTTCTGGCGCAGCCACTCTCGTAGCCCTGGCTGACGGCCGGTCCACCCCAGGCACCGGTCCACCTCGGGTGAGTCGCTCCAGACCCAGACCTCCAGCTCAGGGTCCACGACAACGACTTGGGCCCTTCCCTCCCAACCGACCCGGTCAAGGCTCTTCTGGACCATCTCCTCCAGTTTCTCTGCGGAAGCTGTTTCGCGCCCACAGCCCTCCCTGTCGAAGAGCACTATGGCATGAGCATGGGTAGACAGGAATAGGCGGAGGTACTCGGCAGACCCCCTGAGACTGCCTGGATCGAAGTCTGGTTGCTGGAAGACGTCAGCCTTGATTGGGCGCACACCGAGCGCCTCGTGCCTGCTCAGAATAATCTTAATCACGGCTCGGAAAGTCCGGTCCGGAACGAGCACAACAAGGTCCTCCCTGAACCCTTCCGCATGGCTCATCCCAGCACCCCGCCGGCGAAGAGGGTCCCGAGGCTCACCTCGCCTTTCCAGTCCCTGAGCATCCGGTGCTTGTCCCCTGGGATGATCCTCACACCATCCTTGTCCGTCCTCTCAAAGCATAGCACCTGGTTCAGTTCCGCAAGGCTCAGAACCGCCGGCGAATGGGTAGCTACGAGAACCTGCCCATCGTAAACGGACTTCAGGGATTCGTACACCAGCTCCACGGCAGTGGGGTGAATCCCGTTCTCCGGCTCCTCGATCAAGTACGTGCCGGTGAAATCCGGCAGGTACGCAAGCAATGTGAGAACCAGGAAGCGCAACGTGCCATCCGAGACTAACCAGGAGGGAACCTCCAGGCCATCATCGTAGGTGATCTTGAGGTATCTGTACCTGTCTTCGGGTCGCTCCACGATCCGGACGGAGCGCAAGTTGGGCAGGCCAATACGCACGTGTTCGAGCCATTGATCCGCTAGGCCGTTGGGGTTCGTGGACAAGAAATCCCCCAGGACCCAAGGAAGGCTTGAGCCATCGGGCACGAAGCAGCGCCGCGCGGTCGGCGGCGAGGGCCGGCGCAAGGCTGCCGCGTCCAGCGCCACGGTCTTCACCCCTTCCACGAGGAACCGCCTGAACCAGTTAGCAACCGGGAACAGCTTGTCGTCGGGCGGCAGAGTCGCAAGCGCGCACGTGCGGGGACTGAGGTTGAAGATGAAGCTCTCGCAGGGAAGCGTCTCACTTACGAAGTGGACCATACTCCCGCCAACTCCGGTCCTGCGGAGAATGGGGTGCAACCGACGCGAGCGCTCTCCGCCCGGCACCATCTCGATCAGGGTGAGGGAGGACTGCTGCCAGGACTCCTCACGCTCCTGCGAAGATGGTGGCGGCATAAGTTGCAGATGCTCCTTGTAGATCCCCAGTTCCCCCTTGTCATCCACCCTCCCGATCCCGAGATCGTACCTGAACAAAGTCTGGCCGCCCGGGACATGCTGACGCAGGTTCTCAGGGATGGCGACCTCGATGGCAATGTCGAACCGCTGACCACGGTGGTTCCAGACAAGGTCCTCGTAGTTGGGAGCGCGCGAGGAGATCACGTCACCGATGTCCTGACGGCCATCCCCCACGAAATCCCTCATCAGGGCGGCCACGTCGAGGAACGTGCTCTTCCCGCTGGCATTGGGGCCGACGAGGATGTGGAAGGGACCGAGGTCCTGAGCCACGCGGCGCAGGCAGCGGTAGTTGAGGGCCTCGATGCGCGTGATCATTATTATGCCCTACTCCTGCCGCGGGGCAAGGGCTATGGGTAGCGGACCCCAGCCCCGAAGCCCCATCCGCTTGCACTTCTCTTACCCCGAACACCGACAACCGCGCCGCTTCGGCGTTCACCGCTCGGTGAGGGTTTCCTTGACGGCCATGCCGAAGTGGCGGCCGCCCTCGGTGAGGTGGGCGAGGACCTGGTCGCCAGGCTTGAGTATGGCCACTGAGATGGCCTCGCCGCCAGGCCGCGTGAGCCGAATCGTCTCGGCGTTCTGGAGGACGAGCGAGACGACCTGGCCCCCCGCCTCGGCCTCGACGCGGAGCATGGGCCGCCGCTCGACCTTGCTCCTGCCGAGGTAGGCAACCTGTGTCGCCCCGTCGTGCCGCACGATCAGGCACGGGTCGCCGCCCTTCAGCTCGTCGAGGTACTTCGTCTTGCCCTCGGGGCACAGGACGTAGGCGTGGACGGCGCCCGCGTTGACGCGGAAGGGGCGCGTGGCGACGTAGGGGGTCTCGATGGTCTCGGAGTGGACGAGGAAGAAGGCGGAGCTTGCGTCGCCGACGAGCATGCCCTCGCCCGGCTTCATCTCGGTGCAGGTGTCGAGGCACACGCGGTCGCCCATGCCCAGCGTGGCGACGCGGGTGACTGTGGCGGGGACGAGACAGAGCTGCTCTCCGTGCTCGCGGACGGCGGCGCAGGCGCGCTTGATCTCGCCGGGGTCGTCAGTGACGACGACGATGCCGTCGGCCCCCTTCTCGAGGATTTGGGTCACTACGCGGGCGTCCTGGGCGCGGCGGACCTCGACGAAGACCCCCTGGCGCTGGGCGAGGAGGTTTTCGAGGGGGATGATGGTCCAGTCGCGCATCTGGAGGATGACGGTTGGGGCGGGGCAGCGGGCGGCGCGCTCCTCGTCGGCCTTGCTGGCGATCTCGATGCGGACGGCGTCAGCGCCGAGGCGGATGTCGCCATCGGGCGCCACGGTGGTGATGCGGCCGAGGGCCTTGGCCTGGGCCGAGCAGCCGCCGGGCAGCACCAGCGCGTCGGCGCCCGCCTCCAGGGCCGCGGTCACCAGGTCCTTGCGCCAGGGGTCAACCTGCACCCAGACCTTCTTCATGGACTTGCGATTTCCGATTTGCGATTTGCGATCTCACGATCTCAAGGCTCGTGGTTCGCCGCTCACTTGGCGGCCTTGGCGCGCTCGAGGAACGCGAGGCTATCGGCCAGGCTCTGGCGTCCGTGGACCATCATGCCGATGGCGCGGACGATGCGTTCGGGGTCGTGGTGCTGGAAGGCGTTGCGGCCGATGGAGACGCCCGCGGCGCCCGCCTTGAGCGCGCCGTCCACCATCGCCAGCACCTGCTCGTCGGTGTCCATCTTCTCGCCGCCGGCGATGACGACGGGCACTGGGCAGCCCTCGACGACCTCTGCGAAGGACGCGGGGTCGCCGGTGTAGACGCACTTGACGACGTCGGCGCCCAGCTCGGCGCCGACTCGCGCCGCGTGCTTGACGTGTTTGACGTCGAACTGGTTGGCGATCTTTGGGCCGCGGGTGTACATCATGGCCACGAGCGGGAGGCCCCAGCGGTAGCACTCGCGCGCGACACCGGCCAGGTGGCCCAGCATCTCGGCGTCGGTGTCCGCGCCGAGGTTGATGTGGACCGACACGGCGTCGCAGCCGAGGCAGAGGGCCTCCTCCACCGTGCACACGGGCACCTTGGCGTTGGGGTCGGGGCTCATCGAGGTGGAGCCTGAGAGGTGGATGATGAGGCCGACGTCTTTGCCGCTCCCGCGGTGGCCGTTGGCCACGATGCCCTTGTGGATGATGATCGCGTTGGCCCCGCCCTCCACCACGCGGTTGATCGTGTCGCGCATGCACTCCAGGCCGCGAATCGGCCCCATCGTGACCCCGTGGTCCATGGGCACGATCACCGTGCGCTGCGAGTTGCGGTCTATGATCCGCTCCAGTCTGATCTTCTTGCCGATCATGGCGTGCTCCTCCGGCCAGTGCCTCGTGCCCCGCTCCCGTGCCGTATTATAGCGCAGCGCGTGGGGGGAGCAAACCGGGCCGTTCGTTCTGAGTCTGACCCCCAACTGTGCCAAGCCTTCTGAAGGCTCATGAGTCCCACCCCCTCCCTCCCCTCTCCCTGCAAGGGAGAGGGGTTGGAACCCTCTCCCTCTCAGGGAGGGGATAGGGGGAGGGTGGGCGCCCGTGAACACAGCAACCCACTGGGATCAGGGGCCATACTCTTTCAGTCCAGCGGCACCGTGTCGGCCCCCTGCGATGCGATGTCGAGGATGCGGTGGCCGTCTACGACGATCTGGTATTGCACGCCCTTTCTGGCCCGGATGAGGGCATTGGCGTTGTGGAGCTCGACTGGGAACGGGGCGACGACGCGGTGGCGGGCGTCGGCGGCGACGGCCAGGGAGTCGAGCTCGCCGTCGAGGACCCAGCGCAGGCTCAGGATGGCGCAGGGGTTGATGTTCGGCCCCTGCCGCCGCTGGGCAGCGAGGGCGAAGGAGTCGGGCAGCGTGCCGACGAGTCTGCCGTCGGGGTATTGCTGCTGCTCGGCGGAGATCAGGATGCCGCGGGCGAGGTGAGCCCAGTCGAGCGCCTTGTCGTGGGGCGCGAGCATCGCCAGGGCATAGGCATAGACCCCGCCGCACCACTGCACCGGCAGGCCCATCCAGTTGGGCGCGCGGTAGCCGGTCGCGCCGTAGACGGGGATGGTGGCGTAGAGCATGATGGGGTAGCGGCCCCAGAGGTAGACGAACGGGACGCCGCTGAGCGCCCAGCGGCGGGCCTCGGCCAGGTAGGCCGGGCGGCCCGTCAGCTCGTAGCCGCGGGTGTAGGCCCAGACCAGGTAGGCTGAGGCCAGGATGTCGGGGGTGTGGAGCGAGAGCTCCCAGGTCTGGGCGCCGCGGGGCACGCGGAAGCGTCTCATGTAGTCGAGGGCCTTCAGGCCGGCGTCGAGGGCGGCCCTATCGCCGGTCATCCAGGCGAAGTTGAGCAGCGTGGCGGCGGGTCGGGCGCAGTGGCCGCTCGCGGTGTCCTCGTGGTGGCCCTTCTGGTATTGGCCCTGGTAGCGCCAGGAGCCATCGGGCTTCTGGCTCTCGATGAGCGTCCTGGCTTGGGCGGAGCGCATTTCGAGCCACTGCCTGGCGCGGCCGGTGACGAACCAGATGGCGTCGTTCTCGACGTGGGAGCCGCCGCCGACGAGCTTGTCGAGCTTCGGGACCTCGCCCGTGATGCGCCAGAGGGTCGAGGCGAAAGAGGCATAGGGCTGGCGCGGCCAGTTGGGTTCGGCGCAGTGGCCCCAGCCGGTCTCGCCCTTCAGCGGGCCGTTGAGCGCGTCGAGGCAGAGCTTTAGCTGGGCCTCGCGGCTCCGCGGCGGCTTGGGCAGGGGCGGCAGGCCGCGGCGCCTCACTGCCCACAGAATCGTCTCCTCGATGGTGGCCGGCCGCGCGAGGACTGTGGCTTCGATCTTCTTGCCGCGGAGGGCCATGCGGTGGTCGGGCGTGCCGTCGAAGAAGTTCGGCGCCGCATACACGGGCTGGAGCGCCATGTCGTCCCACGTCACCGCCACTGCGCCGTGGGGCGTCACGCAGGCCATGAGGGGCATCGTGACCTTGAGGGGGTCGGGGGCGAAGCGGAGGTGTTCAGGCGTCTCGATGTCGAGGGTGGAGGACGACCGCTCGCCCTTGCCGAGGTATTCGAGGCCGGCGAAGAGGCCGGCCTCCAGGGGCCCGATGGCCCGCACGACTGGCCCCTCGCACGGCCGGTCGCTCTCGATTGCGATGCTCAGCTCGCCCTTGCGGAGGGCCAGCTCGAGCTTCACCCCCTCGCCCTCGAAGCGCAACTTGTCGCCGCCCCAGATCTTCGCCAGCGAGCCCCTGCCGCCCACGCGGTGCATCTTCGGCACAGCGCCGTCGCGGTGCACCAGCGGCGCGATGGCCGCCACAACTGTCCCGCCGCGCTCCAGGAAGGCCCCCGACCCGTCGCACGCGACACGGAGCGTCAGCCCCGCCGACTCGCGGCTCACCCAGGCGTCCCGCGCCTTCGGGCGATAGACGAAAACGGTTCGGCGCAGCGGCGGCATGCCCTTGGCCTCGACGCTGATGCCGACGGCCTCGAAGGGCGCCTTGCCCTCCAGCTTCATCGCGGTGCGCTCCACCGCGCCGCCGGCGGCGATGGTGGCCATCCTGCCGCCGAGACCGAACTCCACCGGTTCCGCGCCGTGGTTCTTCAGGTGCACGACGACCTCTTCTTCGCCTGTTTCGACCTTGACGATCTCAAGCGGGTGGCGGATGAGGCGGCAGAGCTCAATGAGCTGGACCTCGATGATGCCCGGCGCCGTAGCAGGGTCGAGGCGGAGCGCGGCGAGGGTGCCCGCGGCCTCGAGCGGCACGTCGTAATCGCGCCACTGCCCGTCGTGGACAATCTCGAAGTGGGCGCTCCTCGACTGGTCGAAGCCCTGGGCCTTGGCAGTGGCCCAGAAGACCTGGCCGCCCCCGCCCGCACTGCTCCGCATCCGCATCCGCACGACCAGTGGCCCGTCGGCCTTGAACGCCGGGCTGCGGAGGTAGGGGTCATTACCGGTCGAAGTGATCTTCAGCACGCCTTTCTCCGCGGCGACCGTGCAGTCGTGGAGCGCCGTCCAGCCCCCCTCCCCCGCCTCAAAGGTCCACCTCACCAGCGACTCGGCGCGGATGAGCGCGCGCGGGTACGGATTGATGTCCGCGGCCACGGCAAGGGCTCCGAGAGTGAACAGGATCACCCACGGCACGGAGCGACGGTCCCAGCCCCCTCCCGACGGTCCAGACACCTTCGGCAGGCTAACGCAGAGTTCTCTGGGACGCGCCGGAGCCTGTACCCTCCCGAAGGTATTGGAACCTTCGGGAGGGAAGTCGGGGCATTGGCTAGTCAATGTGGAACACCTCCTTGAGGGGCAGGGCGACGGGGCTGTTGTCGGGATTCGAGGGCATGAGCTCCCGCATGTACGCCCACCATCTCCTGCACTCAGGCGTCTGAGCGATTGCGGCCCACTGGTCCTCGCTCTCCACCTCGGCGTAGGCGAAGAGCTGGCGGGTCTCGGGGTGAAGGAAGATTGAGTAGTTGTGGACCCCGTGCTCCTTGAGCACGGCCGCCAGCTCGGGCCAGATCGGCCTGTGCCGCCGCTCATACTCGGCCTCCTGCCCGGGCCTCACGGACATTACGAACGCTTTTCGGATCAACGGCGACCTCCATCACGAAACCAACAATCAACAGGAGCCATAAGGAAGGCAGGAATGCAGGAGAAGAGAAGGCGATCGGGGGCCGGGCACACGAGTTTCTCCATCCCACCTCCTGCCCGCTCTCCTGCCCTCCTGCATTCCTCATGGCGGCCATTCCTTCCCTGCTTGTGCCCCACTCCCCCCCGCCCCCCCAAGCCCGAAACGAGCCGCAATGCGGCCGCGCGCGTCCCACGCCTCATGAGACAGGATACCGGGAACGCAGGGAAAAGCAACCCCTGAGACCGGGAGCCAGGCGCGGGAGGTCTCCTGTCGGCCCGCGTCGCCTGCCTGGCGTGCTTGACGGGACGGAGGCGCCTAACTAGTATGGGGCAGAGTAGAGCGACGAGGATACCCCGAGAGGGAGGCCCCAAGAAGGAGGCCCCAAGATGGAGATAGCGGTCCCCGCGTCGCGGGTGGCGGTGCTGGCCGAGTGCGACGTGTTGGTGTGCGGGGGCGGGTGTGCGGGCGTGACGGCGGCGGTGGCCGCGGCCCGCCACGGGGCGAGCGTCATCCTCATCGAGCGCTGGCCGTTCCTCGGCGGCATGGGCACGGCGGGCATGGCCACGGGGTGGCACCGCAGCGACCGCGAGAAGATGGTCATCTATGGCCTCGTGGAGGAGGTCGCGCAGCGGGCCTCGAAGGAGGGCTGGCTCTGGCGCGACCCGCAGTACCCGCGCGCCCACGAGACCCATTGGTTCGACCCCGAGGGCTTCAAGGTGGTCTACCAGCGGATGCTCGACGATGCGAAGGTGCGCACCTTCTGCTACACGCTGGCGGGCGAGCCAATCGTCGAGGGGGGGCGCATCAGGGGCGTGCTGCTCGACACCAAGCGCGGGCGCCGCGCGATGCTCGCCAAGATCGTAGTGGACGCCACGGGCGACGGCGACATTGCGGCCAAGGCCGGCCTGCCCTTCGAGTTCGGCCGCCCCTCCGACGGCCGCGTGCAGGGCATGACCCTGATGTACCGCCTCTGCGGCATTGACGAGGCTGCGCGCAGGGCCGCACCCCGCGAGGTCGTGGACAAGGTCTATCGCCTCATGTGCCAGCTCAGCGACGAGGGCAAGCTGCCGCCCTTCAACCGCGCGACGAACCTCATGCGCTTCGGCAACCGCAGCATCCCCAACATGTGCCCGGTCTCAGGCAACCCCCTCGACGAGGAGGAGCTGACCCGCCTCACCGCCAAGGCCCGCGAGCAGGTGCACCAGTATCTGGCGTTCATGCGGATGAACGCGCCGGGCTTCGCAAAGGCCGAGATCGAGCAGACGGCGCCCAGCCTCGGCATCCGCGAATCGCGCCGCATCAGGGGCCTCAAGACCCTCGACGCCGACATGGTGCTGGGCGCACGCAAGCAGCCCGACGCCATCGGACACGGCATCTGGATGGTGGACATCCACGACCCGAAGGGCACGGGCTACACCACCTGGAACGACCGCGGGAAGGGCAACATGCTCCCGCAGGGGCAGAGCTATCACATCCCGTTGGGCATGTGCCTCAACGACCGCATCCCCAACCTCGCCGTCGCGGGGCGATGCGCCTCCTCCACCCACGAGGGGCATTCGTCCGTGCGGGTGCAGACCCATTGCATGGTCATGGGCCAAGGTGTTGGCACCGTGGCTGCTATGGCGCTGGCGGCGGGCGTTGACATGGCCAAGGTGGACATCCGTGCCCTCCAGGCCGCCCTAAAGAAAGATGGCGTCTACCTCGAAGACGTCCCACAGGCATGACCAAGGAGCTTCCAATGTCTGCCATTCGTCCCATCGGCTTCCTATGTCTGATCCTAGCTTTGTCCTCCCTCGCGGCCGAGCCGCCGGCATTCGTCTGGATCGAGGGCGAGCAACCCGCCAAGGTCACAGGCATCACGCCCAAGATGTCGGGCTGGGGGCACAAGGAGTTCCTCTCGGAGGACCAGTGGCTCCACGTGAGTGTGGACGCCGCGGCGGTGGAGAAGGAGGTGCCCCCCGAGGGCGCGCTCCTGGAATACGCATTCTCCGCCCCGAAGGCGGCCAACTACGAGGTCTGGACCCGCATCGGCTTCGAGTTCGTCCGCTCCGTCTTCGACTGGCGGATTGACGGCGGGGACTGGGCGACCGCGAAGCCGACCGACCTGACGACCGATTGCATGGAGATGGACTTCTGGTGCGAGGTGGCCTGGCTCAAGGTGGGCGAGAGGCAACTCGCCCAGGGCGCCCACAAGCTCGAAATCCGGCTCCCCAAGACCAAAGACGACAAGGGTAAGACCGCGCGCATCCTCTTCGCCCTCGACGCCATCTGCCTAACGGCGGGGGAGTTTTCGCCCAACTCGCGCTTCAAGCCCCACGACGAGGGCCGCACGGCGAAGGATGACGAGGCGGCGAAGACCGTCTTCGAGCTGCCCGAGCCGAAGGCCCCCGACGCCCGCTCGTCGGTTTCGCTCAAGGGCCTCTGGGAGGTCTGCCGCCACGACGAGCAACTGCCCCGAGAGGTCGCCGTCCCCATCGCCGACTTCCCCAAGACGCCTCACTGGCGGGCCATCGAGGTGCCGGGCGACAAGAACAAGCTCCGCCCCGACCTGGAGCTTGCCCACCGCCTCTGGTATCGCACCCGCGTCCGCGTGCCCGAATCGTGCGCGGGGCGCTCCTTCTTCGTCGTCTTCCCCGAAAACAATCTGAACACGACGGTCTACGTGAACGGCGTCCTGTGCGGATTCGACAAGAACCCCTTCGCCCGCGTGCAGATTGACGTGACGAAGGGCGTGAAGCCCGGCATCAACGAGCTCTGGGTCGGCATCCGCGACGCCTATTACGGCTACTCGACGAATCCCAACGACCCGATGAAGCTGCGGCGGACCTTCAACTACCCCCTCTCGATCACGAGCCGCGGCTTCCAGGACCTCGCCTACCCCGTGTGGAACCACGCTCAGTCGGGCATCCTGGTCACGCCAGAGTTCGTCGTCGCCGGCCCGGCCTACGTCAGCGACGTCTTCTGCAAGCCCTCCGTGGCGAAGAAGGAGCTGGCCCTCGAGGTCACGGTGAGCAACCCGACCGCCCGAGAGGTCGCTGGCGAGGTCGTTTGCCAGGCGGTGAACGCCAAGACGGGCGAGGCGGAGAAGACCTTCGCCCCCAAGCCCTTCGCCCTAGCCGCCGGCGCCGCCCAGACGCTCGCCATCGCTGAGCCGTGGGCCAACCCCAGGCTCTGGTGGCCCGACGAGCCGAACCTCTATCTCCTGCGGGCGACGGTGAAGGTCGGCGGCAAGAGCGTGGATGTCAGCGACACCCGCTTCGGCTTCCGCGAATGGGGCTGGCAGGGGCGCGACTTCACCCTCAACGGCATCCCCTGGCACCTCTGGGGCGACTGCTTCCGCGCCGACACGCCCCAGCAGTGGCTGGACTTCTACCGCAAGACCCACCAGCGGATGATGCGCTTCTGGGGCACCCGCTGGCAGGGCATGCCGCCGCACGAGGCGCTGGCCTTCTTCGACGAGAACGGCGTCATCGTCCGCAGAAGCGGCATCCTCGACGGCGAGGCCATCGGCTACTGGGCCATTGAGCGCGACCCCGACCTCAAAAAGCTCTATAACTCCGAGATCAAAATGCAACTGATGGAGAACTGGCGCGACCAAGTCGTCGCTCAGGTCAAGGGCGAGCGAAACCACCCCTCCATCATGATCTGGTCAATCGAAAACGAATGGCTCTACATCAACTGCATCAACCTCTATGGCAGCCTGATGGACCAGTTTGAGGCCGAGGTCAAGCGCGTCGCCGACGCGGTGATGGCCGCCGACCCCACGCGGCCCGTGATGAACGACGGCGGCGGCGCCCACAAGAACAACCAGATGCCCGTCGCAGGCGACCACTACGTCACAGGTCCCTACCACGAGTACCCAGCCCTCGCCTACGACCCCAACACCAAGGGCGGCGGAAGAGGCCGCTGGGAGTGGGACCAGAAGCGCCCACGCTTCATCGGCGAGGACTTCTACATCACCGGCAACAACCCCGAGTTCGCATACTTCGGCGGCGAGGAAGCATTCCAGGGCAAGATCGCCACACGCCCCGCCGCCAGCCTCATGGCACGCATGCTCATGGAGGGCTACCGCTGGGCCAACCAGTGCGCCTGGCACTTCTGGATGGGCCAAAACGACGCCCCTGGCCAATACGCCTCCTACGCCCCGCGAGCCGTCTTCTGCCGCCAGTGGGACTGGACCTTTGGCTCGGGGCAGAAGGTCAAGCGGACGTTTGGCATCTTCAACGACACCCGCTTCGACGACCCCATCTCCTTCACCTGGTCCCTCACCCTCGGCGGGAAGCCCGTAGGGGCGGGTCCCCGTGCCCGCCCCTCAACCACCGTGCACAAGCTCGCCGCCGGCGCATGTGAAAAGTTCGACGTCGAGCTCGACATGCCCACCGTCGCCACTCGCCAGGAGGGCGAGCTGGCGCTCTCGCTCTCTGTGAAAGGCCAGGAGGTCTTCCGCGACACCAAGGCCGTCTCCGTGTTGCCGAAGCCCGCGGCAGTGGCAAAGCTCGACGCGAAGGAGCTCCTCGTCTTCGACCCCCAGGGCGGGACCGCCGCATTCCTCAAGGCCAGCGGCATCGCCTTCACGCCCCTGGCCGACCTCAAGGCGCTGCCCGAAGCGGGCAAGGTGCTGCTCATAGGCAAGGATGCCCTCGATGCCGCCGAAAGCACATCCAGCCGCCTCGCGGCCTGGGCGGTCGCCGGCCGCCGCATCATCGCCCTCGAGCAGAAGCACCCCCTCAAGTTCCAAGCCCTCCCCTGCGAGATGGAGGCCCAGGCCAACCACGGCACCACCGCCTTCGCCGAAGACCTCAACCACCCCGCCCTCCGCGGCCTGGCCCACAAGGACTTCTTCACCTGGGGCGCCGACGAACTGGTCTACCGCGACGCCTACGCCAAGCCCACGCGAGGCGCGAAATCCCTCATCCAGTGCCACCACCTGCTTCAGAACACCGGCCTCGCCGAGGTCCCAGTGGGCGATGGCCTCATGCTCCTGTGCCAGCTCCTCGTCGGCGAAAAACTGGACGACAACGCCATCGCACAGCACCTCCTCATCAACCTCCTCGACTACGCCGCGGCCTACAAGCTCGAGTTCCGCCAGGTCGCAGCCTGCGCCTCCGACCCCATGCTCGCCAAGACCCTTGATGAGATCGGCCTCAAGTACACAAAGGCCACCACGCCACTGGAGGCCATTGGCGGAGAGGCGAAGCTCGCCATCGTCTCCGCCTCCCCAGCCAACCTCAGGACCCTCGCCGACAACCCGGCCACACTCAAGGCATTCACCGACGCCGGCGGCTGGCTACTCCTCCACGGCCTCACGCCCGACGGCCTCGCCGACTACAACCGCATCGTCGGCTTCGACCACATGATCCGCCCCTTCCGCCGCGAACGCGTCGGCCTCCCACCCGTCCGCAACCCCCTCATGGCCGGCCTCACCCTCAGCGACATCGTGATGTACTCCTCCGAACGCATCTTCCCCTGGACCCAGGGCAACTACGTCGCCTCCGACATCTTCTCCTTCGTCGTGGACTACGAGGACGTCGCCCCCTTCGCCAAGTTCGAAGACCGGTACGACACCGAACACCCTGACCGCAACCTCTCGAACCTCGTCAACGGGATGGTCTCGGCCGATGCCTGGAAATACATCGTCAACCGCGAAGCCCCCGCCGCCGGCCCGCTCGACTTCCCCCTCGCCTTCCCCAAAGAAGTCGAGCTCACCGAACTCGAGTGGATCGGCAACACCTTCTACTGGCCAGTCACAAAGGTCCAACTCGTCCCCGACGGCGCCGACGCCAAGGCCGCTACGTTTGTCACACAGCCCACCAACGAACCGCAGACCTTCCTCATTGACCCGCCCCTGAAGGGCAAAACCATCACCCTCCGCCTCGCCGAATGGCTCAAGCTGCCCGACAAGCGCCCCGTCACCGGCCTCGACAACATCCGCCTCAAGGCCAAGCGTTCCCCCGACTTCTACAAGGCCGTCAAGCCCATGCTTAACATCGGCGCCATGATGGAATACCCACGCGGCAACGGCGGAATCGTCCTCTGCAACCTCCTCCTCAAAGACCGCGAAGACGTGCCCGCCAACTACACCAAGAAGCGCAACATCCTCACCACCGTCCTCCGCAACCTCAAGGCCCCCTTCGCCGGCGGAAAAGCCATCATTGCCGGCGCAAACCTCACCTACACCCCCATTGACCTCTCCAAGCACGCCAACCAGTTCACCGGCGAGCAGGGCTGCTTCGGCGACCGCCGCCTAACCCTCAAAGACCTCCCCACCGGCCGACAGGTCTTGGCCGGCGTCCCCTACGAAATCTACGAGTTCCGCACCTCGCCCGTCCCCACCATCCTCATGCTCGGCGGGCGCGGCATCCCTGGCAACCTCAAAGAAGAGATTCGCGGCATCCCCATCGGCCGCAAGGCCGACGCCCTCTTCTTCCTCATGGCCGCCCGACTCGACCAGCGGATGAACCCACGCGACATCAAGGAGAAGAAGCACTACGAAATGGCACGCTACCTCGTCACATACGCCGACGGCAAGACCGAGCACATCCCCCTCATCGCCGAGATTGACCTCGACGACTACCGCCAGAAGGAGCCGCGAGCCATCCCTGGCGCCCAGATCGCATGGGTCCGCCCCTACGAAGGCACCGACCTCTCCGCCGTCCTCTACTCCAAGCAATGGACCAACCCGCGTCCCGACATCGAGATCAAGACCCTCGACCTCCTCTACGGCCCCGACCGCCGCGGCGTCCCAGCCCTCATCGCCCTCACCGCCGCGAGCGCGAAGTGACCACGACACGACACGGCCCCCCCTGCCCCTCCCGAACGTTCCAATACGTTCGGGAGGCCAACGATCGATCTGGGGGATCTGGGTGTCAAATCTCCAATCCTTAAATTATCACTTTGGCGCGCTCAGCTCCCTGGCCCCAAGTCCTTGCCTGTGCGTCCCAAGGCAAGGGGGTGGGCTAGCGATAATTTAAGGATTGGAGATTTGACACCTTCGCCGATCCGCCGACGACCGGCGGGAGCTGTTCACCTGGCTGAGCCGCCGCCTGCTCTGAGCAACTCAACCATGGCCCTGCCCATGGCTTCGCCGACGTCCATGTAGGTCTCAGCGTTGCCGCCGTAGTGGCTGTTGGACGCGCCGCCGTGGCAGAAGGGGTTGGAATAAACACAGGCCACGTTGCCCTTGAACTCCGGGTACTTGCCGCTGTTGCCGTCAACGGCGAGCTGGGCCTCGAGGATTTTACCCTCATTCCCCCCGTCGCCCTTCTTGGTCTGGCCGAGGGTGGCGCAGACGAACTTCGCGTTCGGGGCGCTGAAGTCCGCGCGCAACTGCTTGATGAGGCGGACGAGGTTCTGCTCGTAGCGGTTGGCGTGCGCCTCGTTGTAGCGGTCCTTGTCGCCCTGCCAGAAGAAGAAACCGGCGACCTCGTACCCCTTGGCCCCGGGGTAGTACTTATCCAGCTCCGCAAGCACCTTCTTCGCATTGGCGACGTCGCCATCGTACTGCATGCCGGCGTACCAGGCGATCTTCTTGGGCTCCGTGCCTTTCTCCCACTTGTCCGGCGAATCCTTGTAGCCTGCGTAGATGAAGGTCTTCGTTTCCCCAGTCTTCTTGTCCTTCTCCTGGACCTCGTACCGCTCGCTGCCGGGGGGCAGGAGGTCCCAGCCGAGGCTGCGGTTGCCGATGCAGCTCTTGAGGATCATCACGGGTGCATCTATTGCGCTCCCGAGGTGATGCCCTATGCCCAGTTCCGGGCCGATGGTCCTCCCCTTGACGGTCATCCATTCGTTGTTGAACTCCCGCATCGGGCCCGTGCCGCTGCCCATCACGCGCACGTATCGCACGTCCTTGCGTTCGGTCCAGTTCCCGGCGTCGTCCACGAGGTAGGGGTACTTTTTCTTAGTCTTGACCGCGTACTCCAGCGAGCCCTCCTTGTCGCCTGCGACCTTGCCCATGCCCACCATGTTGGACTGGCCAAGCAAGATGAAAACCTGCACGGGCTTGCTCATGTCTGCCGGCTTCCCGTCTGGTCGGGGCAGCTCCTTCGGGGCCTCGGCGGCCAGGATGGTCGGCCCGCATGACACCAGGGCGGCCAGCATCAATGCTCTTCCCTTGCACGCTCGGTCCATTTCCTCGTGTCCTTTCTCAAGCAGCCGATTCACTTTGCCGGGGTCAACGTGAAGTCCTTGATGGTCAACCCCTTGACCGGCTCGTTGCGAGAAAAGCGAAGGACGTTCCGGCCCTTGACCAGCGAGACTTCGACCGGGGGCGTCTTGTCCCACATGCCGACGGTGAAGGGCACTGGGATGTCGGTCGGCTCCTTGGCATCGTTGGCGGCGACCAGGAGGTGCTGGCCAGCGCTGGTCGTCACCACTCGTGCACTGAGCGCATATCTCCCGCCGGCCGGCGCCTCAAAGGTGTACTCAAACGTCTCTGGCGCTCCGAGCCGGCAGTAGTGCAACTGCATGCCGCCGAGGTAGCTCCTCATGAAGCGGATTCTAGCGGTGCTGTTCGTAGGCTTGCTGCACGCCACGGCCGGAATGGTGATCGTCCCGTCCCGGCCGACGACGATCTGCCTGTCCGCCTCGGCAATCGTCGCCGCGTTGACGGTTTCCTTCTCCTTGGATTCATTCGCCTCGCCGATGTCGGTGCCAACCGCGGCGAGGGCCACCGCCTGGGCCTTTTCTATGATCGCCCGTTGCAGATAGAGCGCCACGCTGTTCCAGAAGCCGGAAACGTCGGAGGAGTGGAATCCGTAGGCGCGCTTTTCTCCCAGGGCATCGCCCACCCACTGTGCGCGCTGCACTTGCAGATAAGCCCTTTCAACCTTTCGCGCCTGTGTGGTCTCCAGGAAATCAAGGTCCTTGCCATAGGCGGTCCAACCCGCCCCCCAGCCTGCGCCCAGGCAGATCACCCAGCCGGCGGGCGTCCAGTGGGCCAGCGAGGCATGGCCCGGCTGGGGACGAGCGATGGTGGGGATGCCGAAGCTCCGCAGGATGAAGCGCCCGAAGAACGCCCTCCGTCCGCACACGCCGCCATTCATGATGATGTTCTGGTAGTTCTGTAGCGTCGGCAGGTCGTTCTTCACATCCTGTGAGCCGTAAGCGACCTCGGTCCTGACGGCCTCCACATAACGCCACCTGTAGTCCGGCGTGTGGATGTGGTCCGGCCGATAGTTCCGGAGCATCTGGCGCCCCCAGGCCAGGGTCCAGTCCGGCTCATCGCCATTGACTACGTTGCGGTACTCCCACACGCTCAGGTCCTTGAACGCGGGGTCCAGTTCGCCATCCAGGAAAGCCTTCTCATAGTGCAGGTAGCGTTTCACCGGGTCCACGGTGGCGGGGGCGTCGGCCTGGGCCTTGGGGTTGCTCTGGGCAATCGGCACGGCGTGCTCCAGGCTGATGGCCAAGGCCAGGCGTTGGAAAAGACCCTCGCCGGCCCTCGGGCTGGCCTTCTGGATAGCAGTGTAGATCTCCATCGCTCGGCCGTACTTGCCGCCCCTGGCGCCGTCGGCGGCGACCATTTGCTTTGTCAGGCCAGAGTCCCCGAGAAGCCTCTCCACTAGGGCTTCCTGCTCCGTCCCCTGCTGCGCGAACTCGGCCAGGCCGCGAGGCGTGGCCTGGACCAGGACGACGCACTTCACCAGTTGGGCATCCAGCCTGTCGCTCGCCAGAAAAGGCTCCAGATTGAGTTCGCTGGCCGCCTTCAGCGTGTGGGCCTGAGCCTTGGCCAGTGTCTCCTGTGCTGCCTTGAGGTCCTGCTTCAGCTTCGGCTCGGCAGCTTTCGCCCTATCCAACGCCTCCTGACGCTCCTTCAACGCTTTGAGCCCGGCATCCTTGTCCGCCTGGCACTTGGCCAGCTCCTTGCGTGCGGCTTCGCGTTCGGCTTCCGTGGTGGCCTTCTTCAGCGCCGCCTCTGCCGCCGCAATCCCCTTCTCGGCGCCGCCGATCCACTTGCCCTTCGCGTGGTCCACCAAAGCCGCCGCCTGTTGGACCTTGTGCAGGGACTGCTGCGCCGCGTTCACCAGCGCTTGCGCGGCCCTCTCTGCCTCACGAGCCTTCAGGTAGGCGGACTTCCTCTGCTCGTCCACGACGGGCAACGCTTTGGCGATCTCTGCCCGCAACGCCGTGAGCATGGCAGCGTAGCGCGTGAGGAGCTTCTCCCCTGCCTGTGTGAGCGGGGCTTCCGTTTCCGCTCTCGTTGCGGCCGATGCGCAAGAGAAGCCAAGGGCCATCGCTGTCAGCAGGTGCGTCGCGCGGAACGTTCTCCTGGTGTCCATGGCGGTCTCCTTCCGCAGCTCAGCCCGCTCCCGGCCAGCGCCCTTCGTTGCGCGCTCTGGTTGTACTCCCTGCCCTCAGGCGGCAGGCCGGCCTGCACAGCACTCATTATCCGCTTTCCCCGCATGCCTTGTCAAGCCGTTCACAAACTGACGCGAGCCCGGTTTGTCAGTCTTGTGGCTTGGAGCCCTGCAAGGGCGCTCTATCATAGCCCAGGGCGGAGCGAAGCTAAGCCCTGGGTCTGGGCTTGTAAGGGAATCAGCCCTGTAAGGGCGAGATGGAGGGCCCAGGCGCGGGCTATTGCGCCCTTACTCCACCTCCCTCCCGAACGTCCCAATACGTTCGGGAGGGTAACGCCCCACCCCGCCACCGCGCCTGACCCCTACCCTCCCGAAGGTATTGGAACCTTCGGGAGGGAATGGCCCATCTTCCCAGGGCTTCGCTTCGCCCGGGGCTATCGTAGTTCGCCCCTTAGGGGCTGCATAGACCGAACGACGGGAAACTGGGGGCGTGTCAGGTTCACAAACTGACGCGAGCCCGGTTTCGGTCTTCGACCCATCCTGAGCCCCACCTGTGCGGACCATCACAGCCCGGGGCGGCGCCCAGATGTTTGCCCAGATGTTTCCGCGTCTTAGGCCTGGCCCCCTAAGGGAGCGTTTGGACCATGGCCCAGGGCTCCCTTCGGTCGCCCCCCGACTTCGCTCGCAAGCTGAGAGCCATGGGGTCAGGTGGAAGCGTCATGGGGTCAGGTCGTAGTGCTCTAGTTTTTTCTTCGCGCTTCATGATAATATTGCACGACGACCTGACCCCAGCCCCTGCCACCTGCCCCCTCCCGGACGTTACAATACGTTCGGGAGGGTAACGGCTCGCGGCGACGGCGCGGCGGCTGATTCGTTTACCCTCCTCGGCTACCCTCCCGAAGGTATTGGAACCTTCGGGAGGGGGCACGTGGGGGGGACCTTGGTAGGAGGCACCTCATGCGTCCCGCCCGAGTTCATCTCCTCGCACGGGCCGACGACGCCGGCTCATGCCACACGGCGAACGTGGCGATCCTGGAGTGCGTGGAGGCGGGCCTGGCGCTCAATGTGGGCGTGATGGCCTGCTGCCCGTTCTTCGACGAGGCGGCCAAGATGCTGGCCGGCCGCAAGGACGTCTGCATCGGCCTCCACGCGACGATCAACGCGGAGTGGGACGACGTGAAGTGGGGACCCGTCCTGCCGTCGGAGCGTGTGCCGCTGCTGGTGGACGCCTGCGGCCATTTCCACCGCACGCCGAGGGCCAGCCAGGCGCACGGGGCGACCGCCGAGGAGGTGGCCGTGGAGGTGGAGGCCCAGCTCGCCAGGGCGCGAGCGGCGGGCCTCCGAATCGCCTACCTCGACGAGCACATGGGCTTCGGCTGGCTGCCGGGGGTGAAGGAGCGCCTGGACGAGCTTGCCCGCCGCGAGGGGCTTCTTCGCGGCGACCGCGGCGTGGCTCCCCTGCCCAGGGTCCCGTGGCGCTACGACGACCCCGCCGACGCCCTCATCGCGCGGCTCGAGGCGGCCCAGCCCGGCACGTACCTCATCGTTGCCCACCCCGGCCACGACACTGATGAGATGCGGCGCCTGGGCCACGCGGGCCTTGCCCCAGGCCAGGTCGCCCGCGAGCGCGAGGGCGACACCCGCATGCTCACGTCCCCGAAAGTGCTCGCCTACTGCGCCGAGCACGGCGTCCGCCCCATCCGCTTCTGCGACCTGCCCCCCTGAGGCTCACTTCCAGGCGAGGGCGTTGTGCTGGGGCAGGATGGGCCGCGCGAGGGCCTCGATGGGGCGGGTGAGCGCGCGGGCGAGGCGGCCGCGCGGGGCGAATGAGCGGATGGCGAAGCTCCCCGCGCCGAACGTCGAGCGCAGGCTGCGCCGCAACTCACCCAGCGACAGGAGGCGTTTGCCGCGATAGGGCTTGCCGAGGCGCCAGCGGACGTAGGGCTCGGCCCACCCCCGCGGCAGCCAGCCGACCCACCACAGCTTCACGTGCGGCTCCGGCGTCAGGAGCGAGAAGCGGTTGGGCGAGTTGAAGAAGAAGACGCCGCCCGGCCGCAGGACGCGTCGGGCCTCGGCCAGGAACCGCGCCGGCTCGCCGATGTGCTCGATGACATCCGTGGCGTTGAGGAGGTCGAAGGCGTCGTCGGCGAGGGGGAGCTCGAGGGCGGAGGCGCACACGAAGGCGGCGTTGGCGATGCCCGCCTCGGCGAAGCGCTTCTTGGCCAGAAGCAGGTCGCTGAGCAGGATGTCGAGGCCGATGGCGAGGCGAAAGCGTCGGGCGAGGGCGAAGAGCGCGCTCCCAGCCCCGCAGCCGATGTCCAGGGCAGATTCCGTCGGCTGGCGACCGCCGGCGGAGGGCAGCCGGCAGTCGGCGGAGGGCAGCCGGCAGGGAGGAGAGCTCAGCCGCCAGTCGGCGCTCGGCGGAGGGGGGGCGGCAGCGGGCAATTGGCGGGGGCCGGACGGCAGCGGGCGGCGGGCGGCGGCGGCGTGGCGGAGGATTTCGTCCCAGCGTCGCTCGCCCCGCTGGGGGGCCTGCTCCTCGTGGTCGCGCCAGATGGTGCGCAGGGCGTCGGGGGCGTCCTGGTGGAAGAGCGCCCAGAGGTCGGCGTAGGAGCTGGTGGGCCAGCGGCGGATGACCTCGAGGCAGAACTCCCCGTGGCGCGGGGCGTCGGGGGGCAGTGAGCGGAGGTCGGGGATGCCGTGGATGAGCTCAAAGCTCCGCTGACAAGCGACGCAGCGGAGCGCCTGGGGCTCGGGGTCGAGCTTGCCGCGACAGGTCGGGCAGCGGAGGAGCGCGGCGAGCTCCATGTCATTGTATAGCTTAGTGTTAGGTGGGCTCAAGGGCGTTCCGCCTGGCCTCCGGGGCCGCCGTGGGGCGCTGGGGGTGATGCCTCAGAGAGGATACGCGCTCGGCGCGGGGATGTCAAGGGAGATAGGCGCGGGCTTGCGTTGGCGGCGCGCGCGGTCAGGGAGCGGCGCCCGACAAGTACCCCCCCTCCCGAACGTTCCAATACGTTCGGGAGGGTAACGCCCCACCAGGCCGCCGCGCCTTCAGCCCTACCCTCCCGAAGGTATTGGAACCTTCGGGAGGGGATGGCCAAGTTCTCCCCTCGCTCCAGAAACGCCCAACCGCATACAACGCAAATGCCTCGCTGAATTGTGACCTTGACAAGTCGGGCGCCGCGGGGCTATAATCTCAGTGGCGTGGTGCGCA
>Ga0101944_10002341_pt1 | contig 31145 bp, 26 predicted proteins | sample DewCreD2012metaG_FD_75245 | JGI IMG/M metagenome (GOLD analysis project Ga0101944, IMG submission 75245) | Hot spring sediment bacterial and archeal communities from British Columbia, Canada, to study Microbial Dark Matter (Phase II) - Dewar... ... | reverse complement strand
GGGCGACCTGCGTGGAGAGTTCGGCGGCGGTCCACGCCTCCCGCCAGCGGAAGCGGGGCGATGCCGCGCACCAGGCCACCCCGTCGGGGCGCAGGTCGCTCACGCTGCGGAGGTAAGGCCGGTCGGCGCCGCGGAAGGCGCTGGCGCCGTCCTCCGTGCGCCCGCCGCAGGTGGAGCTGTAGAAGACGTCCGCGAGCTGGCCCGCGTACGTCACGACCACGCCGCGCGTCGCCTCGACGGCGGAGCGCGCGAGCGCGCTGTTCGGGCCGACCCCGGCGTAGACCTGGTCCTGCTCCGTGGCGGCGACGTTCGAGCCGTCCGCGCGGCGGCGACCGAGCTGGCGCAGGGCGAAGGTGCGCGCCAGGATCGCCTGGGCCCGCAGGGCGGCGGCCTCGCCGGGCTCGCGCCGCCCGAGTTCGGCCGCCACGACGCCGACGAGGTACTCCTCCACCGGCAGGCGGTTCAGCGCCACGAGCCCCGTGCTCCCGCGCGTCACGAGCACGGTGCCCGGGTACTCGCGCCCGTCGAGCCGCACGGTGCCCGTTTCGCGCGCGGCCAGCTGCAGCCGGGCGGCCTCCACCGTGCGGCTGCCACCGCCGACCGCGACGCCACCGGCGGAAGCGCGCAGGCGCACCGTCTCCCCGGCCGGGATCACGAAGCCCAGGCCACCGTCCGGGAACTGCACCTCGACGTCGGCCATCCCCCCGACGACGAGGGCCGGGCGACCGTCGGCGAGGCCGACCACGATCTCCGGCGCGCTCCCGGGGCTGGCCGGCGCGGGGAGCGGCACGCCGCCCCCCGCCTCGGGCCGGATGCACGCCGCCAGCGCCACGCCGAGCGCCGCCGCGGCGAGCAGCGGCCGCGCCGGCTCAGCCGCGGTAGTTGCCAAAGCTGAGCTCGACCCCGAAGTCCTGGCCGCGGAGGAAGGCGATGACGGCCTGCAGCTCGTCGCGCGACGGGCTCGCCACGCGCACCTCGTCGCCCTGGATGCTCGCCTGCACCTTCCGGAAACCCGCCTCCTTGATGGCGCGCGTGATCCGCTTCGCCACGTCGCCGGTGAGCCCCTGCGTGAGCCCGATCGTGCGGCGCACGCTCTGGCCGGTCGCCGGCTCGTTCTCGCCGACCGAGAGGTTCTTCACCGGCACGCCGCGCCTGATCAGGCGGCCGCGCAGCACCTCCACGAGCGCCTCCATCCGGAACTCGTCGTCGGCGTGCAGGCGGATCTCCCCCTTGGCGCGGTCGAACTCGATGGTGCAGTGCGTGCCCTTGAAGTCGTACCGCTGCGCGATCTCCTTCAGCGCCTGGTTGACGGCGTTGTCGACCTCCTGGAGGTCCACGCCCGTGGAGATGTCGAAGGAACTGGTCGTCGCCATCGGCTCGCCTGCCCGTGCCCGGTGTGGGCGCAGCATAACGCGGCCCGCGGATGCCGTCCACGCACGTCCCTTGACGGATGATCCGGCGCAACGTAGGGTAGATGGCAGTTGGGCGGTGGATTTACAGGCCACTTGCGACCGCCCGGGCGTCTGCCCGAACCAACTCGCTAAAGAGCCGGGGCACCCCCTCGGGCTCATCGTCAGCCGGCCCGAGGGGGTGGTTCCGTTTCCGGGGGCGCGTGCCCCGTCTCTTTCGCCCTGGTCGTCGCGCATGACGTTCCGGACCTGCCGCATGTGCCGCCGGTGTTCCGCCCGCCCCGCCAGGGAGTGGTCGGATCCCCCTGCGCGTGCCGCCGAGTCCGGCTGAGTCCCCCGCCGCCACTCGCCCGCCACGACACGGGCCCGGTCCTCTCCCGAGAGACCGGGCCCGTTCGCGTTGCCGTCACCGCCGCCCTCGGGGCGCCCCACCACGGAGCAGATCGCATGACGTATCACGCCGACACCCTCGCGCTCCACGCCGGCCAGGTTCCCGACCCCGCGACCCGTGCGCGGGCCGTGCCGATCTACGCCACCACGAGCTACGTCTTCGACAGCGCGGAGCATGCGGCGAGCCTGTTCGGGCTCAAGGAGACCGGGAACATCTACACGCGGATCATGAACCCCACGACCGACGTGTTCGAGCAGCGCATCGCGGCGCTCGAGGGAGGCGCGGCGGCGGTGGCGGTGGCGAGCGGGCAGGCGGCCCAGACGCTGGCGCTGCTGAACCTCGCCCGCGCGGGCGACGAGGTGGTCGCCTCGCAGACGCTCTACGGGGGCACGCACAACCTGCTCGCGTACACGCTGCCCAAGTGGGGGATCCGCACGACCTTCGTCGACATCCACGACCACGACGCCGTGCGCGCGGCGATCACGGAGCGCACGCGCGCCGTGTACGTGGAGACGATCGGGAACCCGCGGCTCGACGTGCCCGACTTCGAGGCCCTCGCGGCGATCGCCCGCGGCGCCGGGCTGCCGCTCGTGGTGGACAACACCTTCGGCGCGGCCACGCTCTGCCGCCCGATCCGCCACGGCGCCGACATCGTGATCCACTCCGCCACGAAGTGGATCGGCGGGCACGGGACGGCGATCGGCGGCGTGGTGGTGGACGCGGGCGCCTTCGACTGGGCGAGCCCCGCCGCGCGCGCGCGCTTCCCGGAGTTCACCGCGCCCGACCCGTCGTACCACGGCCTCGTGTACACCGAGGCCTTCGGCCCCCTCGCCTACATCGTGAAGCTGCGGGTGCAGCTCCTGCGCGACCTCGGGCCGGCGCTCTCGCCCTTCAACGCCTTCCTCTTCCTGCAGGGGCTCGAGACGCTGCCGCTGCGCCTCGCCCGGCACGCCGAGAACGCGCTGGCGGTCGCGCGCTGGCTGCAGGCCGACCCGCGGGTCGAGTGGGTCTCGTACCCCGGGCTGCCGACGCACCCGCAGCACGCCAACGCCCGCCGGTACCTGCAGGGCGGTTTCGGCGGCGTGGTCACCTTCGGCGTGAAGGGCGGGCGCGAGGCGGCGCGGCGGCTGATCGACGCGGTGCGGCTCTTCTCGCTCCTCGCGAACGTGGGCGACGCGAAGTCGCTGATCATCCACCCGGCGTCGACGACGCACGAGCAGCTGGCGCCGGCGCAGCAGCGCGCCTCGGGCGTCACGCCCGAGCTCGTCCGCCTCTCGGTCGGGCTGGAGCACGTGGACGACCTCGTCGCCGACCTCGACCAGGCGCTGGCGGCCGCCACGGGCGCCACCGCGGTCCCGGCCGTCGCGGGGGCGGCATGAGCGCCACCGCGACGGCCGGCGCCCGGGGCATCCATCGGCTGGGCACGCTCGTCACCGCCGGGGGCGAGCGCCTCGCCGACGCGCGCCTCGCCTGGCGCATCATCGGCGACCAGGAGGCGGCGCGGGAGCACGGCTGGATCGTCGTGTTCCACGCGCTGACCGGGAGCGCCGACGTGACCGCGTGGTGGGGGCCGCTGGTCGGCGACGGGCGGCCGCTCGACACCGGCCGCCACGCCGTGCTCTGCGCCAACCTGCTCGGGTCGTGCCACGGCTCCACCGGGCCGCGCTCGTGGCGCGGCGGCCCGCCGGACGCGTTCCCCGCCCTCGCGCCGGCCGACCTCGCGCAGGCCGTCGAGCTGCTGCTCCGGCACCTCGGCATCGACCGCGTCGCGCTCGCCGCCGGCGGCTCGCTCGGCGGCATGGTGGCGCTGGAGTGGGCGCGCCGCACCGCCTGCACGGTGGACCGCCTCGTCGTGATCGCGGCGCCCGCCGCCACCTCGGCGCAGGCGATCGCGTGGAACGCGGCGCAGCGGCTGGCGATCGAGGCCGACCCGCGGTGGCGCGGCGGGCGCTACGCGGCGCACGAGCCGCCGGTCGGCGGCCTCGCGGCCGCGCGCGCGATCGCGATGATGAGCTACCGCAGCCCGGCGGAGTTCCGGCAGCGGTTCGGCCGGGGCTCGACGCGCGTGCCCGGACGGTACGACGTCGAGCACTGGCTGCGGCGCCACGGCGAGAAGCTCGTCGCGCGCTTCGACGCCGCGAGCTACTGGTGCCTGCTCGGCGTGATGGACCGGCACGACCTCGGCGACCTGCGCACCGCCGCGCGGGCGACCGCCGCCCGCGTCGGCACGGTCACGGGCGTCGGGATCGACCGCGACGTGCTCTACGAGGCCAGGGAGGTGCGCCACTGGGTGGAGGCCTACCGGGCGGCGGGCGCCCGCGCGCGGTACGCCGAGATCGCCTCGGTGTACGGGCACGACGCGTTCCTGATCGAGTGGGACCAGGTCGCCGCGATCCTGCGCGGCGACTGACGGCGGGGGGCTCAGCCCAGGAACGACTCGAGCGCGCGGCTGCGGCTCAGGTGCCGCAGCCGGCTCAGCGCCTTCTCCTTGATCTGGCGGACGCGCTCGCGGGTGATGCCGAGCATGCTGCCGATCTCCTCGAGCGTCATCGGCTCGGGGGAGTCGAGGCCGAAGTAGAGGCGCAGGATGCGCGCCTCGCGCTCCTTGAGCGCGCCGAGGACCTGCTCGATGCTCTCGTTGAGCGCGTGCTCGAACGTCTCGGCGTCGGGGCTCGGGTTCTGCGTGTCGGGGATGTAGTCGAGGAGCTTGTTGTCCTCCCCCGGGGCCATCGGCGCGTCGAGCGAGACGTGGCCCTGCGAGATCGACAGCGTCTTCTCGACCTCCTCCATCGGCAGGTCCATCCCCTCGGCGATCTCGTGCGCGGTCGGCTCGCGGCCGAGCTCCTGCAGGAGCGCCGAGGAGCGCTTGCCGATCCGGTGCAGCGTGCCCGCGCGGTTGAGGGGGACCCGCACGATGCGGCTCTGCTCCGCGAGCGCCTGCAGGATCGCCTGCCGGATCCACCAGACGGCGTAGGAGATGAACTTGATCCCCTTCGTCTCGTCGAACTTGTGGGCGGCGCGGATGAGCCCGAGGTTCCCCTCGTTGATGAGGTCGGCGAGGGAGACGCCCTGGTTCTGGTACTTCTTGGCGACCGACACGACGAAGCGGAGGTTGCTGCGCACGAGCTTGTCGAGCGCCTCGCGGTCGCCCTCGCGGATGCGGCGCGCGAGCGCGACCTCCTCGGCCTGCGTGATCAGCGGGTAGCGGCTGATCTCGCGGAGATACTGGTCGAGCGAGCCCTCCTCGGCGGAGGAGGACTCGCGCTTGCCGGAGCCTACCCGCATGGGCCGCATGCGTCTCGACCTCGCGTCCGGGTCCGGCCGCCGGTCCTGCGTGCCGACGGCACCGTCCATGTTGTCGCGTGTGCTCGAAGGAAGGAATCCCGCGCGCGGGGCCGGGCGGCCGGGCGCGCATCCCGAGATTACCCGCGCCCCGGACGATGCGCAACGGCCCCGCTACCCCTCCGCGCCGTACGTGTCGAGCTGCGCGCGCTGCAGGCGGCCCGAGTAGTCCACGTAGCCCACCTTGATCTCCGAATAGAACTCGAAGACCGGCCAGCCGCCCTCGCGGTGCCCGTTGCCGGTGGCCTTCACGCCCCCGAACGGGAGGTGCGCCTCCGCGCCGATCGTCGGCGCGTTCACGTAGGTGATCCCGTTGTCGAGCTCCTCGAGCGCGCGGAAGGCGCGCTCCACGCTCGCCGTGTACACCGAGCTCGAGAGGCCGTAGCGCACGCCGTTGTTCACCCGCACCGCCTCGTCGAACGAGCCGACCTTCAGCACGCTCAGCACCGGCCCGAAGATCTCCTCCTGCGCGAGCCGCATGCGGGGCGTGACGCCGGTGAAGATCGTGGGCCGGAAGAAGCTGCCCTGGGCGACCGCCGCGCCCCGCGGCCGCTTCCCGCCGGTCGCGAGGGTGGCCCCCTCCTCGAGGCCGATCGCCACGTACCGCTCGACCTTCTCGCGCGCGGCCTCGTGGATCAGCGGGCCGACGTCGGTGCGCGCCTCGCGCCCGTCGCCCAGGCGCAGCGCCTCGGCCCGCTCCACCAGCCGCCGCACCAGCCGGTCGTGGATGCGCCGGTGCGCGATCACCCGGCTCGTGGCGGTGCAGCGCTGCCCCGTCGTGCCGAAGGCGCCCCAGGTGATGCCGTCCACGGCGAGGTCGAGGTCGGCGTCGTCCATCACGATCACGGCGTTCTTGCCGCCCATCTCGAGCGAGAGCCGCTTGTGCATCCGCCCGCACGTCTCGCCGATCAGCGCGCCCGTCTCCGTCGAGCCGGTGAACGAGATGACGGGCACCTCGGGGTGCTCGACGAGCGCCTTGCCCACCGTCTCGCCGCGCCCGTGCACGAGCTGGACCGCCTCCGGCGGGAGCCCCGCCTCCAGCAGGATCTCGACGAGCAGCGTGACGCTGTGCGGCACGTCCTCCGACGGCTTGATGATGACGCTGTTCCCGCAGACGAGCGCGGGGAACATCTTCCACGTGGGGATGGCGAGCGGGAAGTTGAACGGCGTCACGAGCCCGCACACGCCGATCGGCCGCCGCCAGTCCATCGCCCACTTCCGCCGCAGCTCGCTCGGCACCACGTGCCCGAAGAGCCGCCGCCCCTCGGTGGCGGCGTAGTAGGCGGTGTCGATCCCCTCCTGCACGTCGCCGCGGGTCTCGGCCAGGACCTTGCCCATCTCGCGGGTCATCGCGTCGGCGAGCGCCTCCTTGCGCGCGGTCAGGAGGTCGCCGACGCGCCGGAGGACGTCGCCCCGCAGCGGCGCCGGCACGCGCGACCACTGCGCGAAGCCGCGCTTCGCGGAGGCCACGGCCCGGCGCACGTCGGCCGGGCCCGAGTCGGGGAACCGGCCGATCAGGTCGCGCCGGTCGGCCGGGTTGCGGTTCTCGAGCCAGGCGCCGGTGGACGGGGCGACCCACTCGCCCCCGATGAAGTTGCGGAAGGTCTTCGCCATGCGGTCAGTCGCAGCCCCAGGAGAGCGTGGTCTTCGCGTAGCCGACGCGCGGCAGGATCTCCGCCGCGGCGAGCCCGAGCCCGACGAGCAGCACGAGCAGGGAGAGGACGTGCACGCGGCCGAGCTGGCGGCGGAACGACACCACGGCCGACCAGGCGCCGCTCAGGACGAGGATGCCGACCGCGCCGCCGTACAGCGCGAGCCCGGAGCCGCACGCCTTCTGCGCCGGCCAGGCGAGGAGCGCCACGGCGAGCGCGGCGCCGAGCAGCGCGCGGAACCAGGCGCCGGTCACGGCGGCCTTCCCGACCGCGCGCGGCGGCGCCGCGGTCGGGGCGGCCGGCCGGCCGCCGGTCGCCGGCGGGGCGCTCCGCGCGGGCGCCGGCGGCGGTTGCGCCATCAGCCGGTCGATCTCGGCGAGTTCCTTGTCCCAGTCGCGCGACTCGGGGCTCACAGGCCGTCCCGCGTGAAGCCGAAGCGCTCGATCTTCTTGTAGAGATTCGAGCGCGGCATCTTGAGGAGCCGCGCCGTCTCCGAGACGTTCCAGTCGTTCTCCCGCAGCTTGTGCAGCAGGAACCGCCGCTCCGCCTCCACCTTGAACTCCTCGAAGGTGAGCGGCTCCGCAAGGAGCGGGTCCTCGACGGGCTCGACGGGCACCCGCGGCGGGGCGACGGCGCCCGGCTCGGCGTCGGCATCCGCGGCCGGCGGGACCGGCGCCGCCGGCATCGCGCCGGCGCCGGGGAGCAGGCGGTCCACGTCGGCCGCGGTCACCGTGCGCCCCGCCGAGAGGATCAGCAGCCGCTCCACCGCGTTGCGCAGCTCGCGCACGTTGCCCGGCCACGGCCGCCGCCGGAGCCGCTCGACCGCCTCGGGGCTCACCTGCCGCTGCCCGAGGCCGTTCGCGGCGCAGAGGTCCGCCACGAAGTGCGCCACGAGGAGCGGCACGTCGGCGAGCCGCTCCCGCAGGGGCGGCACCACGATCTCGACCACGTTCAGCCGGTACAGCAGGTCCTCGCGGAATCGCCCCTCGGCGATCTCCTGCCGCAGGTCCTTGTTCGTCGCGGCCAGGACACGCACGTCCACGCGGACGGGCTTCGCCCCGCCGATGCGGGTCACGATCCCCTCCTGCAGGGCGCGCAGCAGCTTCGCCTGCGCGGCGAGCGACATGTCGCCCACCTCGTCGAGGAAGAGCGTCCCGCCGTCGGCCTGCTCGAGCTTGCCGGCGCGGTCCGCGAAGGCGCCGGTGAAGGAGCCCTTCATGTGCCCGAAGAGCTCGCTCTCGATGAGCTCGCCGGGGATCGCGGCGCAGTTGACCTCGACGAACGGCCTGGCCCGGCGCGCGGAGGCCTCGTGGATCGCGCGCGCGACGAGCTCCTTGCCGGTGCCGTTCTCGCCCGTGATCAGCACGCGCGCGTTGGTCGGGGCCACCTTCGCCACCAGCTCCTTCACCTGCGCCAGCGCCGGGCTCGCGCCCACCATCGCGTAGCGCCGCTGCACGGCGTCGCGCAGTCGCGAGTTCTCCCGGCTCAGCTGCGCGTGCCGGAGGGCGTTGCGCAGCGTCACCAGCAGGCGGTCGGTGTCGAGGGGCTTCTCGAGGAAGTCGAAGGCGCCCCGGCGGGTGGCCTCGACCGCGGTCTGCACGGTGCCGTGGCCGCTGATCATCACCACCGTGGCCGCCGGGTCGAGGTCGCGCAGCCGGCTCAGCGTCTCGAGCCCGTCGAGCCCGGCCATCTTCACGTCCAGGATCACGACCTGCGGGTGGAACTCCTCGAAGACCGCGAGGCCCTCGCCGCCGGAGCCGGCGCTGCGCAGCTCGATCCCCTCGAACTCGAGGACCTGCGTCAGCGCCTGCCGGATCCCCGCTTCGTCGTCGATGATGAGTACGCGCTCGGCCATGCGTTCCGCTCGCCGTGAAGGCCGTAAGCTAACTCGCCGCGGGACGGGCGGCAGCGGCGCCGGGCGTTATGATTGCCGCATGGCCGACGACGCGCTCGAGGTCGCCCCCGGCATCGCCATCCCGCTCGCGGAACTCGAGCTGCGGGCCTCCCGCGCCGGCGGGCCGGGCGGCCAGCACGTGAACAAGACGGCGACCCGCATCGAGCTGGTCTTCGACCTGGCGCACTCGCCGTCGCTCCCGGGCGAGGCGCGGGAGCGCCTCCTGGTGGCGCTCGCCCACCGGCTCGACGCCCGCGGCTGCCTGCGCGTCGTCGCGGCGCGCTCGCGCAGCCAGCTCCGCAACCGGGAGGAGGCGCTCGAGCGGCTGCGTGACCTGCTCGCGCGGGCGCTCGCGCCGCGCCGCCCCCGGCGCGCCACCCGCCCCACGCGCGCCAGCGTGGAGCGCCGCCTCACCGAGAAGAAGGCGCGCGGCGCCCTCAAGCGCGAGCGGCGCCGCCGCGACGAGGAGTGAACGCCCCCCTCGTGCGGCGCGTCGAGCCCGCCGCGCCCGATCCGGCGGTCATCGCCGAGGCGGCGGGGCGGCTGCGGGCCGGCGGGCTCGTCGCCTTCCCCACCGAGACGGTCTACGGCCTCGGGGCCAGCGCCCTCGACGCCGACGCCGTCGGGCGCGTCTTCGCCGCGAAGGGACGCCCACCCACCAACCCGGTGATCGTGCACGTGCCGGGCGCCGCCGAGGCGCGCCTGGTCGCCGCCCGGTGGCCCGCCGGCGCGGAGGCGCTGGCGCGGCGCTTCTGGCCCGGCCCGCTCACGCTCGTGCTGCCGCGCGGCGCGCAGGTGCCGCTCGCGGTGACGGCGGGGCTGGAGCAGGTGGCCGTGCGCGCGCCCCGGCACCCGGTCGCCCTCGCCCTCCTGCGCGCCGCCGGCCTCCCGGTCGCCGCGCCGAGCGCGAATCGCTCCACCCGGCTCTCCCCCACGACCGCCGCGCACGTGGTGGCCGCCCTCGGCGACCGCGTGGACCTGGTGCTCGACGGCGGCCCCACCGACGTCGGCATCGAGTCCACCGTGCTGGACCTCACGGGGGACGTCCCGCGCATCCTGCGACCGGGCGTGGTCACCGCGACCGAGATCGCGGCGGTGCTCGGCGTGCCGGTCGGCGTCGCGACCGGCGCGGTGGCGGACGACGCGGCCCGCGCGTCGCCGGGGATGATGGCGCTGCACTACGCCCCCCGCGCGCGCGTCGTGCTCGCGGCGGGCGGCGAGGTCCCGGGCGCGGTGGCGCGGCTTCGCGCGGCGGGCCACCGCGTGGGCGCGCTCGTGCACCGCGCGGACCCCGGCGAGGCGGCGCTCGCGCGGCGCCTTCCCGCGGACCCGGCCGGCTACGCGCGCGCGCTCTACGCGGCGCTGCACGACCTCGACGCCGCCTGCGACGCGATCGTGGTGGAGGAGGTCCCCGACGGCGAGGCGTGGGCCGGCGTGCGCGACCGGCTCGCGCGGGCCGGCAGCCGCTAGGCGCCGGCGGGAAAGCGCATCGGCGGGGTCTGCTCGAAGGCGCGGAGGCGCGCCGCGTACGTCTCGAGGTAGGCGGCGCGCGCGGCGTCGTCCACCCGTGCCGCCGACCAGGCGACGAAGCGCGGCACCACGTCGTAGCCCGCGAACCGGAGCACCCCGTGCTCCAGCGGGTAGAGGTGCCAGTCGAGCGGGCCGCTCCGGCCGGCCGCGGTGAACGCCGCCTCGGGCCCGCCCGTCGTGAGCGCCACCATCGCCCGCCGGCCGCGGAAGGGGCCGGTGTCGTAGGCCTGGCCCGGCCCGTACGCGACGCCGAACGCGAACGTGCGATCGATCCAGCCCTTCAGGATCGCCGGCATCCCGAACCACCAGAGCGGGAAGTGCAGGAGCAGCGCGTCCGCCGCCACGAGCCGGTCCACCTGGCGCTGCAGCGCGGGCGCGAACCCGCGGCGCGCCGCGGCGTGCGCCTGCTCGCGCTGGTAGGCGAAGCGGGTGCCGTCCGCGCGCTCGCGCACGTCGTGCGGCCCCCCCACCGGGTCGAACCCCTCGGCGTAGAGGTCGAGGAGGTCCACCGCGTGCCCCGCCTCGCCGAGCACGCGCGCGGCCGTGGCGGCGAGCGCGGCGGTGAAACTCGTCGGCTCCGGGTGGGCGGCGACGACCAGGACGCGCATCTTGGACTCCATGCGATCAGGGGATGGGCTGCTGCTCGACGACTTCGGCGACCCCTCGCGCGCCGCGATCGGCACGCGCTGGACCGTGTTCACCGACCGCGTGATGGGCGGCCGGTCGGAGGCCCGCGCGGCGATCGTCGTCGCGGACGGCGTGCCCGTCCTGCGCCTCGCGGGGGAGGTGAGTCTAGCGAACCGCGGGGGCTTCATCCAAGCCGCGCTCCCGCTCGAGGGCCCTGAGGGCACCCCGCTGGACGCGTCGGGATTCGCGGGATTCCGGCTGCGCGTGCGTGGCGAGGCGCCGGGCGCCTTCCTGCACCTGCGGACGTCGGACACCACGCTGCCATGGGAGCATTACGCCGCGCCGATCCCGCTGTCGAGGGACTGGGCCGACGTCGCGGTGCCCTTCGCCGCCTTCAGCGGCCGCGGCACCGGGCGCGTGCTCGACCCCGCGCGCCTCGTGCGCGTGGGCCTCGTGGCCGGCGGGGGCGCGGGCCCGGCACGCATCGAGGTCGCGCGGCTCGCCCTCGGCTGAGTCAGGCGGCTGCGCCCGGCCCCCCAGCCCCCCGGTCGAGCAGGCGGTACTGCACCGCCTCCGCCACGTGCTCGGCGCCCACCTGGGCGTGGCCGGCCAGGTCCGCGATCGTCCGTGCCACCTTGAGCGCCCGCTGCGCCGCACGCGCCGAGAGGCCGAGGCGCGTCATCGCCGCGCGGAGGAGCTGCTCGCCCGCGGCATCGGGCGTGCACCAGCGTCGCAGGTCGCGGGGGCCGAGCCGGGCGTTCGCCACGGCTGCCGGCCGGTCGGCCTGGCGGGCGAGCTGGCGCTCGCGGGCGGCCATGACGCGCGCGCGCAGCGCTGCGCTCGCCTCGCCGGTCCCGCCGGCCGTGAAGTCGGCGGCCGGCAGCGCCGGCACCTCCACGTGCAGGTCGATGCGGTCGAGCAGCGGGCCCGAGAGGCGGGCCCGGTATCGCGCCACGGCGAGCGGGTCGCACCGGCAGGCCCGCACGGGGTCGCCGCGGTGCCCGCACGGGCACGGGTTCATCGCGGCGACCAGCATGAAGCGGGCGGGAAAGGTGAGCGACGTGGCGGCCCGGCTGAGCGACACGTGGCCGTCCTCCATCGGCTGCCGCAGCGCCTCGAGGACGTGCCGGCGGAACTCCGGGAACTCGTCGAGGAAGAGCACGCCGTGGTGGGCCAGCGAGACCTCGCCCGGGCGCGGCCAGCGCCCGCCGCCGATGAGCCCCGCGTCGGAGATGGTGTGGTGAGGCGCGCGGAACGGTCGCGCCGCGACGAGCGACGCCCCCGCCGGCAGCAGGCCGGCCACGCTGTGCACGCGCGACGCCTCGAGCGCCTCGTCGAGCGAGAGCGGCGGCAGGATCGTCGGCAGCCGGCGCGCGAGCATCGTCTTCCCCGAGCCCGGCGGGCCGACGAGGAGCACGTTGTGCCCGCCGGCGGCCGCGATCTCGAGCGCGCGCCGCGCGACGAGCTGGCCCCGCACGTCGGCGAAGTCGACGTCGTCGCGCGGGGCGTCGGCGAGCGGCCGCGCCGGCGGCTCGGCCGGCGCGATCGGCGCGCGGCCGGCGAAGTGCGCCACGAGCTCCGCGAGGGAGCGCGCCCCGCGCACCGCGAGGCCCTGCACCACCGCGGCCTCGCCCACGTTGCCGGCGGGGACCACGAGGCCGCGCGCCCCGAGCCCGCGCGCGGCGAGCGCGATCGGCAGGACGCCGCGCACCGGGCGCAGGTCGCCGTGCAGCCCGACCTCGCCGACCGCGAGCTGCCCCTCCAGCGCCTCGGCGGGGAGCTGGCCGCTCGCCGCGAGGATCGCGAGCGCGATCGGCAGGTCGAAGGCGGAGCCGTCCTTGCGGACGTCGGCCGGCGCCAGGTTCACCGTGATCCGCTTGAGCGGCAGCATGAACCCCGCGTTCTGCAGCGCGGCGTGCACCCGCTCGCGGCCCTCCTTCACGGCTCCGAGCGGCAGGCCGACCGTCGCGAACGAGGGGAGCCCGTTGCTGATGTCCACCTCGACATCCACGGGAAAGGCATCGACGCCGAGGAGCGCGGCGGAGCGGACGTGGGCGATCATGGGCGGCGCCGGGCCAGGACAGCCGCAGGGTAGGCCCGGCGCGGCGCGCGGGCCGTACCAATCGCGCGAGGGGCGGCGCGCCGACGCGCGCGGCGTCAGTCGCCGCCGGCCGCCGCCCGGAAGCCGAGCGTGACCGTGGTGCCACGCCCCACCTCGCTCTCGACCGCCACGCTCCCGCCCCACCCCTCCACCAGCCGCCGCACGATGGCGAGGCCAAGCCCCGAGCCGCTCGTCGTGGTGGAGAAGCGCGGCTCGAAGATGCGCGGCAGCACCTCCGGCGGGATCCCGGTCCCGTCGTCGCGCACGGCGAGCCGGCCCGGCGCGAGCTCGAGCGTCACGCGCGTCGCGGCGGCGGCGCGCGCGTTCTCGACGAGGTTGACCAGCACCTCCTTCAGCTCGTCGCGCCGCGCGAGCCCCCGCGCGGACGTCGCGCCGCCCTGTTCCACGCGCACGCCGTCCGGCGCCAGGCCGTAGAGCTGCACCACCTCGCGGCAGACGGCCGCGACGTCGATCGGCTCGGGCGGCCGCGAGCCCTCGCCCGGTGCCGCGAACCGGGAGAAAGCCCGGGCGACGGTGTCGAGCCGCTCGATCTCGCCGAGCACCAGCTTCGAGGTGTCCTCCAGCGTCCGGTCGAAGTCGCCCCGGCCCGCGCGCCAGGCACGGACGAGGTGCTGCATCCCCAGCCGCAGCGGCGTGAGCGGGTTCTTGATCTCGTGCGCGACCTGCCGGGCCATCTCGCCCCACGCGAGCACGCGCTCGGCCTCCGCGAGCTCCGTGACGTCGTTGAGCGCCAGCACGAGTCCCGGCAGCCCCGCGCCCGGGACGGTCACCCGCACGCTCACGCGGCGTGCGCCCGCGCTGACCTCGCCGCCCGCCTCGTCGCCGCCCTGTCGGCGCGCGCGCTCGACCAGCTCGCGCAACGGCGCCCACTCGGGCGGCAGCCGGTCCAGGAGCGGCTCCCCCTCGGCGAGCGGGCGACCGAGCAGCTCGGCGGCGCGGCCGTTGGCGAGCAGCACCCGCCCCGCGGGGTCGAGCGCCACGACACCGGTCGCCACCGTGCCCAGCACCGTCGCGGTGCGGCGCCTCGCGGCGTCCAGCGCCTCGCGCCCGGCCTCGACGTCGGCCGCCATGCGCAGGAACGCCGCGACCACCGGCTCGAACTCCGCGAGCCCCGCCCCCGCCACCTCGGTCGGCCGCTCGCCACGGCCCACCGCGAGTGCCGCCCGCCGCAGCGCGTCCACCGGCTGCGCCAGCACGCGGGCCGCGCGGCGCGCGGCCACGAGCGCCGCCGCCGACCCGAGGAGCGTCGCGAGCAGCAGCGACATCGCAAGGTCGGCCTGCTCCTGCACCAGCGCCGTGTCCGCCTCGGGCTGCGGCGTGGCCACGATCGCGACCTCGGCCGGCGACGCCTCGTGCAGGACCCGATAGCCCACCCGCTCCGCCAGGCTCGGCATCGGCCCGGGCTCCACGCGCTCCGGTGCCCCCTCGAGCACCAGCGCCACGAAGGCCTCCGGCGGCACCAGCTCGCCCACCGCGCCAAGGTCGCGCAGGATCGGGCTGCTCACCTCGCGCAGCACGCCGCCCTGGTAGAGCGCGAGGTCCACGTCCACGCGATCGCTGAGGGCGCGCAGGTCGGCGGCGGTGCCGGGCAGCGAGTCGGCGAGGCCACCCTGGGCCGCCACCGCGTCGCGCAGTTCCTGCGCGATCAGCAGGTCGCGCGAGTGGCGCGCATCCTCCGCGAGCCGCAGCAGGCCCCACACCGCGAACGCCGCCGACGGCAACAGGAAGAACAGCGCGAGCGCGAGCGCGAGCCGGGTGGCGAAGGCGCTGGTCACGCGCCGCGCCGGTCCGAGCACCGGGGGCTGCCGCCGCAGCAGCACGCCCAGCATCCAGCACAGCGCGACCAGCGCGGTGTCGGCCAGCACGACCAGCCCGCCCCGGACCAGCAGGGGCCCGGGCCCCCGCAGGTCGAGCGTGGCGTGCGCCGCCACCGCGCCGTCGGGCCCGGCCGCCCGCAGCCGGCGCTCGAGGTGCAGCGTCCACCCCTCGCGGCGCCAGCCGTCGTGCGCATGACCGCGACCCCCCGTGAGCGAGAGGCGGTAGCTGCGGGGCAGCGCGGCGCCCGGGTCGAGCAGCCGCCCGAGCCGCGTCGCCTCCACGAGCGCCGTGCGCGGCCCCACGACCGCCGTCGCCACCCGCCCGCCCGGGAGCGGCACCGCAAGCAGCACATGCAGACCCCGCCGCCGGACCGCCACCTCCAGCGTGTCCGCCCCCGCCGCCCGCGCGGCCGCCGCCAGCGAAGCGATCTCGCCGATGGTGACGTCGAGCGAGTCGAGAGGGAGGTCGGCCGCGGCGCCCCCCTCGGGATGCCACAGGCCGAGCCGCACCGGATAGCGCTGGGCACGCAGCACCGAGCGTCGCCAGACGGCGAAGAGCTTGGCCCCCGAGTCGAGGTCGGGGGTGGCCACGATCTCGTCGCGCAGCCGACTTGCGAGCGGCACCACGAGCGCGTCGGCCGGCGCATCGAGACCGTCGAGGTCGGCCTCCGCGGCCGATGCGCGCGCGGCGGCATCCACGCTCCACGTCACCGCCGCCGCCAGCGAGCCGAGCACGATGCCGACCGCCACCCGGCGCGGCCAGCCCGCCGCGCCGAACGCGAGGAGCCCGAGGGGCAGCACCCAGAGCGCCGCGACGGGCGCGGGCGGCGTGCCCGGCACCCACCGGCGCACCACGGCCACCGCGAGCGCCAGCGCCACCAGCGCCGCGCCTCCCGCGACGACGAGGTCGGCCCGCCGGCGAGGCGTGCGCGGCAGCACCGACAGGCCGGCCAGCGCGAGTCCGGCGGGCAGCAGGAAGACGGCCGCCTGCCACCCCATCCACAGGAGCCACGACGCGCCGCCCTCGGGCACCGTGATCCCGCGCGCGAGCAGCACCGCCACGGCCGGCGCACCCAGCACGAGGGCGAGCCCGGCCACCCCGGCGCGCACGCCGGGCGCCGAGGCGTCCTCGCGCCGCCACGCGGCGAGGATGAGCGAGGCCGCGCCGACCGCCAGCACCACGGCGGCCGAGAGCGTGCCACCGAGCAGGGGCACCGGCAGGAAGAAGGTGGCCGGCGAGAACGGGGCCTCGAGCCCGAGCGCCGCGCCCACCGGCGCCCGGGCCGCGATCCACACGCCGAGCGGCAGGAGGAGCGCCCGGTGCAGCAGGCGCGGTGCGGTGCCCAGCCCCACCACGAGGGCCGCGACGAGCAGCAGCAGCGCCACGCGCCGGCCGGTCCGCTGTGTCGCCTCGAGCGCCTCGGCCTGCGCGGGCGGCACCTCGAGCACGCTGAACAGGAGCCGGGGGCCCGCCGTGGTCGGTTCGGCGTAGTCGAAGACGTCGGAACTGTCGGGAGCGGTGCCGGGGGCGAAGACCTCGAGCCCCACCCCCGTCCGGCGGCGGAAGAGCTCGGCCACCGCCCCGCTGCGCTCCGGGACGGCAGGGTGCGCCCAGATCAGCACCGAGGCGACCACGAGCCGGCCGTCGGCGCGCTGCCGGCGCGACTCGAGCACCAGCGAGTAGGGCGTGACGCGCGAGCCGATCGAGTCGCCGCGCGCGATTGGCGGCACCCGGTGGCGGCCGGCCCAGGCCCACGGCGACCCGTCCGGCTCGAAGACGACCACCCCGACCTCGGCGTCGGGCCCGGTGAACGCGTCCACGAAGCGACGCAGCCGGCGGCCGCGCTGGGCCATGCCGTCCGCGGCCAGCACGTCCCGCCATGCCGCGCGCCGGTCGGCGCCACGCCCGATGATCCCCTGCAGGCGATCGAACGCATCGCCCTGTTCCTCGAGCCGCGCGGCCGCGGCGGCCCCGGCGATCCGCTCGGCCCGGCGGAACGCGGCGCGCAGGTCGTCGGCGAGCTGGCGGGAGGCCGAGCGAACGACGCGCTCGCGCTCCTCCTCCCAGCGGCCCTCGAGCCGTCCCAGCCGGTGCTGGGTCCAGCCCACCATGGCCGCGAGCGCCACCAGGAGCGCCGCGACCACGCGCACCCGCCACGGCCGCCAGGGGCGCAGCACCACGAGGAGGGCACCCACCAGCACCAGCGCGAGGGCCGCGGCGAGCGGCGCCGGCCGCCGGAGCCACTCCACCATCGCGAGCGCCGCCAGCACGCCGAGGACGGCGATCGCGCGGTCGAGTCGCGGCGCGGCGGGTGCGGGGGGCATCGACGACATCGGTGATGTAGCTTACCCGGTGACGGGGTCGTTGTCGCCCGTCCCGGACCGGAGGCCCGACACGATGCTGCGGCTGCGACATCCCGCGATCCTGGCGCTGCTCGCGGCGCCGCTCGCCGCGCAGGAGCCGGTGACCTACGTCGTGCGCAACGCCGGCGTGGAGGTCGGCCGCGAGACGCTGCGGCGCGAGCGGTCGGCCGACGGCGGGTCGTCCCTGCTCGTCGAGGCGCAGTATCCGCAGGGCCGGCTCCGGCTCTCGGGGACGCTGCAGCGCGATGCCAGCGGGGTGCTCGTCAGCTTCCGGCTCCGGCTCGAGGGCCCCGACGGACCCGTCTCGGTGATGGCGGCCTCCTCCGGGCAGCGACTCGTGCTGCGCACCGAGTCGCGCGCGGGGGAGTCGGGGCGCGAGGTGCCCGCCGCCCGCGACGTGCTCATCCTCGACGAGAACCTCCTCTCCCTCCTCGCCGCCGTCGGCGAGCGCGCGGGCCCGACCGGGACCCGGCTGACGGCGGTCTGGCCGCGCTCCGGTCGGCGCGCGAGCTTCGTCGCCACCCGCACCGACCGCACGGTGGTTCTGACGGGTGACCTCGTCGGGACGCTGACGCTCGACGAGGCCGGCGCGATGGTCCGCCTCGAGCTGCCCGCCCAGGGGCTGACGGCCACCGCCGTCCGCTGAGCGCGCCCTGCGCCGGGCCGCCGCGTCGCGTGGCGGCCCACCTATCTTGTCGCATCCTGAAACCCCGCGTGTGGCCCCGGCGTATATGGGCCGTCACCCTGCAATGTCGGAGACGAACTGCATGCGGCGCTGGATCCCGTTTGCCCTGCTCCTTGCCACCTCCCCGCTCGCCGGCCAGGGCGCCCCGTCGCAGCCGATGGCCACGCTGACCCTGAAGCAGGCGATCGAGGAGGCGCGCCGGAACAACCCCGCCTACCGGCAGGCGCAGGCGGCGCTGAGCCCGGCGAGCTGGGCGACGAAGAACGCCTACGGCGCCCTCCTCCCCACCTTCGGCGTGAACGGCGGCGCCGGCTACTCGGCCACCGGCCGCCAGACGGTCGGCGGCATCGTGCTGCGCGAGACGCCGGCGGCGCTGCAGTCGTTCTACGGCCTCGGCTTCAACTGGAACCTGAGCGGCCGCTCGTTCACGCAGCCGGGCCAGGCGAAGGCGAACGAGCGCGCCTCGCAGGAGGACGTCGCGGCCGCAGACGTGGACCTCGTCTTCCGGGTCACCGACCAGTACCTCGCCACGCTCTCCAACGCCGCCCAGGTCGCGGCGGCGCGGCAGCAGGTGCAGCGGAACGAGGAGTTCCTGAAGCTCGCGCGGGCCCGCTACCAGGTCGGCCAGGCCACGCTGATCGACGTGCGGCAGGCGGAGGTCAACAAGGGCAACGCCGACGTCGGCCTGCTGCGGGCGCTCCAGGCCGAGGCGGAGTCGAAGCTCTCGCTCTTCCAGCAGATGGGCATCGACGCCCCGGTGGCACTCGAGCAGCTCGTGCTGGTGGACTCGTTCGCCGTCGTGGAGCCGACCTGGACGCCCGCGGAGCTCGTGCGGACCGGACTCGAGGCCAACCCCGCACTGAAGGCCCGCCGGGAGCGCCTCGCGGCAGCCGGCAAGGGGGTGTCGGCGGCGAAGTGGGACTTCGCCCCCTCGCTGAGCGCGCAGGCGAGCTGGTCGGGCTTCACCAACCGCGTGACCAACGAGAGCGGGCTCCTCTCGGCCACGCTCAACGGCGCGCAGGCCGGGGCCGCCGACTGCCTCTACAACAACGCCATCAAGACGGGGCTGGGCCTGGGCGGCGTCGTGCCCGACTGCTTCACCGCGAACGGCCTGCAGCCCGGGGGCACCGAGCTGCTGCCCGAGGTCGAGCAGCGGGTCATCGAGACGAACAGCAAGTTCCCGTTCCAGTTCGAGAGCCAGCCCTTCCAGGCCTCCTTCACGCTGTCGCTGCCCATCTGGGACGGCTTCAGCCGCCCGTTGCGGGTGTCGCAGGCGCGCCAGCAGGAGGTCGTCGCGTCGGAGCAGGCGCGCGAGTTCGAGCTGTCGCTGAAGACCGTGACCGCGCAGCGCCTGCTCGGCGTGCAGACCGCGTACAAGGCGATCGCGGTGCAGGACCAGAGCCGTGCCGCGGCGCGCGACCAGCTCCAGCTGGCGCAGGACCGCTACCGCCTTGGCAGCGGGACCGCGCTCGAGCTCGCCGACGCCCAGAACCTGCTGCTCCGGGCGGAGACCGACTACATCACGGCCGTGTACGGGTATCACCGGGCGGTGGCGCTCCTCGAAGCCATCGTCGGTCGCCCCATCCGCTGAGGGAGGACGAGGAGTCATGACGCGTGGAGCACGTCTGGGCCTGATCGCCGGGGTGCTGGTGGCCGTCGCCGCCGGCGTGGCGTGGGTGGGCGCGCAGAGGAGCCGCAACAAGGCGACCGAGGTCCGCATGGAGACGGTGGGGCGCCGCGACCTCGTCGCCACGGTCACCGCCTCCGGCAGGATCAAGGCGAAGGCGCAGGTGGACATCAGCGCCGACGTCACGGGCCGCATCCTCGAGATCGCCGTGAAGGAGGGCGAGCTCGTCCGGAAGGGCCAGTTCCTGATGCGTCTGGACCCCGTGCAGTTCGAGGGGGCCGTGAGCCGGGGCGAGGCGGCGCTCGCGTCGGCCGAGGCGGCCTACCTGCAGGCGCGGGTCAATCGCGACCAGTCGAAGCGCCAGTACGAACGCGCGGTCGAGCTGCAGAAGGCCGGCAGCCAGCTCGTCGCCCCGGAGGCCGTGGAACAGGCGCGCCAGGCGTTCGACGTGGCCGAGGCGCTGGTCGCCTCCAGCCGGGCGCAGGTGGAGCAGGCGCGGGCCGGCCTCAAGGAGGCCCGCGACAACCTGGCGCGCACCCGCCTCTACGCGCCGATCTCCGGACGCGTGGTGCGGCTCGCGGTCGAGGAGGGCGAGGTGGCGGTGCCCGGCACCTTCTCGAAGGACGTGGGCCTGCTGATGACCATCGCCGACCTCTCCGTGATCCAGGCGATGGTGGACGTGGACGAGACCGACGTCGTCCGACTGACGCAGGGCGACTCCGTGCAGGTCACCATCGACGCGTACCCCGACACCACCTTCGCCGGCCGCGTCACCATGGTGAAGAACAGCGCGAAGCGCGCCGCGGCCACGGCGGGCACCAACGACCGCGCGGTGGACTTCGAGGTGGAGGTGACCCTCGACGACCCGCCCGCGGACATCCGTCCCGACCTGAGCTGCACGGCGCGCATCGTGACCGACACGCGCACGCAGGTCCTCAGCGTCCCCATCATCGCGCTCACGGTGCGCGAGCACGAGGTGGTGCCCACCGAGGCCGGGGCCGGCGTCGCCGCGACCCCGGCGGCCACCCCCGCCCCGGCACCCGGCACCCCGGCCGATTCCGCGGCGCGGAAGACGCGGGAGAAGGAGGGCGTGTTCGTCGTGAACGCGGGCGTCGCCACCTTCCGCCCGGTGAAGGTGGGGATCGCGGGCGAGGAGTACTTCGAGGTGCTCGACGGGGTGCGCGAGGGCGAGACGATCGTCGCCGGCCCCTACCAGGCGATCCGCGACCTCAAGGACGGGGCGAAGGTGAAGCCGCAGCCGGCCCCGGCCGCGGGGCAGAAGGGCAAGGCGTCATGAGCGACGTCGTGATCCGGATCGCGGGGCTCACGCGGCACTACGTGATGGGCTCCGAGACGGTGCAGGCGCTGCGCGGCGTCTCGCTCGCGATCCGCCGCAACGAGTACGTGGCGCTCATGGGGCCGTCGGGCTCGGGCAAGTCCACGATGATGAACATCCTGGGCTGTCTCGACACGCCCACGAGCGGCGAGTACTGGCTGAACGGGCAGGAGGTCTCGCAGCTCTCCGACGACGCGCTCGCGCGCGTGCGCAACAAGGAGATCGGCTTCGTCTTCCAGACGTTCAACCTGCTCCCGCGCGCCACGGCGCTCCACAACGTCGAGCTGCCGCTCATCTACGCCGGCCTCAGGGCCCGCGAGCGCCGCGAGCGCGCGGCGGCGGCGCTCGAGCGCGTCGGCCTCGGGCACCGCATGCACCACCGGCCCAACGAGCTCTCGGGCGGGCAGCGCCAGCGCGTGGCGATCGCGCGCGGGCTCGTGAACGAGCCGAGCATCCTGCTGGCCGACGAGCCGACCGGCAACCTCGACTCCTCGACGAGCGAGGAGATCATGCAGGTCTTCGAGGGGCTGCACGGCCAGGGCCAGACGATCGTCATGGTCACCCACGAGGCGGACATCGCGGCGCACGCGAAGCGCGTGGTGCTCATGCGGGACGGCCGCATCGAGAGCGACCGGCCGCGGCAGCCGGCGGCGGCCTGACCGATGTCCCTCGCCGAGGCGATCCGGATGGCCCTGCGGGCCATCGCCTCCCAGAAGCTGAAGAGCGGCTTCTCCGCCCTCGGCGTGCTGATCGGCGTGACGTTCCTGATCGCGGTCGTCTCGATCGTGCAGGGGATGAACGTCTACATGCGCGACCGCTTCGCCAACACGCTGATCGGCCTGCACACCTTCCAGCTGCGGCGGAGCCCGAACTTCAACATGGGCAACGTGCCCGACGACGTCTGGATGGCGTGGCGCCGCCGGCCGCGCATCTCCTTCGACGACGCCGAGTACGTGCTGGGCCGCCTGCGGGTCCCCGCCACCACCGCCCGCTGGTCGGAGGACCGTGCCGACGTCGGGCTCGGCGGGAAGGTCGCGCGCGACGTGAGCCTCCACGCGACCGAGGCGAGCTACTTCGCCATCAAGGGCTGGAACCTCGCGGCGGGACGGCCCTTCACGCCGCAGGAGGTGCGCAGCGGCCTCCCGGTCGCCGTGATCGGCGACCTGCTGGCCGAGAAGCTGTTCGAGGGGCGTGACCCGCTCGGCCGCTCGGTGGTGATCGGCGGCCTTCCGTACCGCGTGATCGGCGTCGTGGAGAAGCAGGGGACGATCTTCGGCCTGCCGCTCGACAAGTTCGTCGTGGTGCCGTGGACGTCGCCGGCGCAGCGGCTCGTCAACCCGCCCAACATCATCGACGCCCTCCTGGTGAAGGCCGACGACCCGGCACAGATGCCCGCCGCGATGGGCGAGGTGGAGGCGGCGATGCGGGCGCGCCGGCATCTCAAGCCCCAGCAGGAGAACAACTTCCACCTGCAGACCGCCGAGGGCGCGCTCAGCACCTGGGAGAAGATCAGCACGGTGCTCTTCACCGCCCTGCCGGGCCTCGTCGCGATCTCCCTCGTCGTGGGCGGCATCGTGATCATGAACATCATGCTCGTCGCCGTCACCGAGCGCACGCGCGAGATCGGGATCCGCAAGGCCCTCGGCGCGCGGCGCCGCGACATCCTGGCGCAGTTCGTCGTCGAGTCCGCGACCCTCTCCGCGGTCGGCGCCGTGCTGGGGATCGGGCTGGGGCTCGGCCTCGCGTTCGTGGTCAGGGCGCTCACCCCGCTCCCGGCCGCGGTGGCGCCCTGGTCGATCGGCGTCGGCGTGGCGCTGGGGGTGATCGTCGGGATGGTCGCCGGCGTCTACCCGGCGAGCCGCGCGGCCCGCCTGGACCCCATCGTCGCCCTGAGGTCCGAGTGAGCGCGTCGCCCGCCAGCCGGGTCGCCGAGGGGATCGGGATGGCGCTCGACTCGATCCGCGCGAACAAGGTGCGCGCCTCGCTCACCATCCTGGGCGTGGCGATCGGGGTCATGGTGGTGATCGCCATGGCGTCCGCGATCACCGGGATCAACCGCAGCGTCTCCAGGATCCTCGAGTCGGCGGGCCCGAAGACCTTCTTCGTCTACCGGTACTTCCAGGCGGGGCTCAACGTGAGCGACGGCTCCGACGAGCTCTCCCCGTGGCGCCGGATGCCGTGGCTCTCGGTGCGCGAGGCGGAGCTCCTCCGCTCGCTGCCCGCGGTCCGCGATGTCAACGTCGCCGAGTACTCCTCGGGGCCCGTCAGCTACGCCGACGAGCGCCTGAAGAGCGTGCGCGTCGCGGGCTTCGGCCCCGCGTGGGTGCTCGTGACCGGCGGCGAGGTGGTTGCGGGGCGCAGCTTCACCCCGGTCGAGTACGCCGCCGCGGCGCGCGTCGCCGTGGTCAACGACAAGCTCGCCGACATGCTCTTCCCGGGGCTCGACCCGATCGGGAAGACGATCAAGGTCTTCGGCCAGCCCTTCGAGGTGATCGGCCTGCACGCCGAGGCCGCCTCGCTCTTCACCGACGCCGACGAGCCCCGGCTCGCGATCCCCCACACGACCTTCACCAAGGTCGCCGAGTACTGGAAGGGGTGGCTGGAGATCGCCGTCCTGCCGACGGACGGCGCCACGGTGGCGGACGCGCAGGACCAGGTCACCGCGGCGCTGCGCGCGTCGCGCGGGCTGAAGCCGGGGCAGGAGAACAACTTCGCCCTCGTGACGCAGGACAAGCTGCTGGAGAGCTTCAACAGCGTCACGCAGGGGTTCTTCCTGGTGATGCTCGCGCTCTCGAGCGTCGGCCTCATGGTCGGCGGCGTGGGGGTCGTCGCCATCATGATGATCTCGGTGACGGAGCGCACCCGCGAGATCGGCGTGCGCAAGGCGCTCGGCGCCACGCGCCGCGAGATCCTCTTCCAGTTCCTCGTCGAGGCCGCCACCCTGACCCTCGTCGGCGGGCTGGCGGGGATGGCCCTCGGCGCGCTCGTCGCCTGGGCGGTGCGCTCGCTCACGCCGGTGCCCGCGGCGGTGCCCCTCTGGTCGGTCGCGGTGGCGATGGCCGCCTCGATCGTCACCGGCATCGCGTTCGGGATGTACCCCGCGAGCCGGGCCGCCCGGCTCGACCCGGTGGAGGCGCTCCGCTACGAGTGACCGGCCCCCGTTACCTTGGGGGCCATGGGACTCGACGAGGCGCTGCGGCTCGCCCTGCAGACGATCTGGAGCGCGAAGCTCCGGTCGTTCTTCACCGTGCTCGGCATCGTCGTGTCGGTGGCGTTCCTCGTGGTCGTCGTCGCGCTCATCCAGGGGATGAACGCCTACGTCCGCGAGAACCTGACCGGCGCCATCATCGGCACGAACGCCTTCCAGGTCCGGCGCACCCCGATCTCCGTCGGCCTGCTCGACGACGACGAGGTCCGCAGGCTCGCGAAGCGCCCGCTCGTCTCGTTCGAGGACGCCGAGACGATCCGGGCGGCGCTGCCGGACGCGCAGGCCGTCGCGTTCCAGTCGGGCTGGCCCACCCCGGTCGCCGACGTCACCTACCGCAACCGCACCGTGGGCCAGGTCCTCGTCTTCGGCGTCACGCCGGGGTACCAGACGGTGCAGGACTACCGCTTCGAGACCGGCGACCCCCTCGCCGACCCCGACGTGCGCGAGCGCCGCCCGGTGGCGGTCCTCGGCCACGACGTGGCCGAGAAGCTCTTCGACGACGTGGCCCGCGCGCCCGGCCGGCGCGTCCGGGTCGGCGGCCGCGAGCTGCTCGTGAAGGGCGTGGTGGCGCCCAAGGGCCGCGTGCTGGGCCAGTCCTTCGACGGCTTCGTCCTGATCCCCTACTCGACGTTCGAGTCCATCTACGGGCGCCGCAAGACGACCGTCGTCTCCGTGAAGATGGCGAGCGCCGACGCGCTCGACGGGGCGATGGCCCGCGCCGAGGAGGCGATGCGCCTCGCCCACCGGCTCCGGCCGGCCGAGGAGAACGACTTCACGGTGGACAAGGCGGACGCGCTCGTCGCCTTCTGGCGCAACCTCACCCGCGTCCTCTTCACCGCGATCCCGGCCGTCGTGTGCATCGGGATCGTGGTGGGCGGCATCGTGATCATGAACATCATGCTCATGTCGGTCAACGAGCGCACCCGCGAGATCGGGGTGCGCAAGTCCCTCGGCGCCCGGCGGCGCGACATCGAGCGGCAGTTCCTCGTGGAGTCGGTCCTCCTCTCCACGCTGGGCGGCGCCCTGGGCGTGGCGGTCGGCTGGGCCGCCGCCGAGGCGGTGGCCGCGACGACCGCCCTGCCGGCCCGCATCACCGCCTGGTCGGTGGCGCTCGCCCTCGCGCTCGGCGCCGGCACCGGGATCGCTTTCGGCGTCTATCCCGCCTCGCGCGCGGCGCGGCTCGACCCGATCACGGCGCTCCGGGCCGAGTAGCGATGCGCATCCCGGACCTCCGCGAGGGCGTGAGCGTCGCGCTCGACCAGCTCCGCAGCAACAAGCTCCGGTCGGCGCTCACCATCCTCGGCGTCGTGATCGGCGTCGCCACCGTGATGGCGATCGCCTCCCTCGTGCAGGGGATCCGGACCCAGATCTTCAACGCCGTCGAGTCGGCGAACCCGACCTCGTTCTACGTCGTCCGCTACTTCTCGCAGACCCCGCTGAACCCCGACCGCCTGCCGTACGAGGTGCGGATCCGGCCCGTCCTGGGCGACGCCGACGTCGAGGCGGTCGCCCGGACCGACGGGATCGGCTACGCCGGCCTCTGGGTGCAGCTCTTCCAGCGGGTGGAGTTCCAGGGGGTCCGGTCGCAGACGGTCACCGTCTTCGGCGCCGACGACCACTACCTCGAGATCCAGGGCGGCTCGCTGCTGCGCGGCCGCTTCCCCTCGCGCGGCGAGCTCCTCGGCGCCGACTACGTGGCCGTGCTCGAGAGCGAGATCGCGGGGCGGCTCTTCGGGCGCGTCGACCCGATCGGCCGGACCGTGCGCATCGGCGCGAAGCCCTTCCGCGTCATCGGCATCTTCCAGGTGCCCGACAACATCTTCCAGCCCCCGGGCCAGGAGATCGCCGCCGTCATCCCGTTCCGCACCGCGCGGCAGTCGTTCCGCTACGACGAGACGAACAACCTGTTCATCGCCACGCGCCCCGCGCTCGGCGTGAGCGTGGAGCGGGCCAAGGACCTCGTCACCGTGGCGCTCCGGCGGGCGCGCAACCTGCGCCCCGGGATGCCCGACACCTTCGACCTCGTGACGCAGGACCAGATCCTCGACATCGTCGGCCGGTTCACCAACTACTTCTTCGTCGCGATGGTGGCCCTCTCGAGCGTGGCCCTCCTCGTGGGCGGGATCGGCGTGATGGCGATCATGATGGTCTCGGTCACCGACCGCACGCGCGAGATCGGGCTGCGCAAGGCGGTCGGGGCCACGCGCGGCGAGATCCTGCTGCAGTTCCTCGTGGAGGCGGCCACGCTCACGCTCGTGGGCGGGCTCGTGGGCATCGCCACGGGCCTCGGCACCGGCGAGCTCATCAAGCGCATCTTCGGCTTCCAGAGCGCCACGCCGCTCTGGAGCGCCGCCGTGGCGACGCTCGCCAGCATCCTGATCGGGCTCGTCTTCGGGCTCTACCCCGCGAACCGGGCCGCGCGCATGGACCCGGTGGAGGCCTTGCGCCATGAGTGACACGGTGGACCTGCTCGCCATCGCCGCGCACCGCGACGACGTCGAGCTCACCTGCGCCGGCACCCTCGTGAAGGCGGCGCGCCAGGGGTACCGCACCGGCATCCTCGACCTCACCGCGGGGGAGATGGGCACGCGCGGCTCGGCCGGGCTGCGCGCCGCCGAGGCGGCGGAGGCCGCGCGCGTCCTCGGGGTCGCGCGGCGCGAGAACGCGGGCCTCCCCGACGCGCACCTCGCGAACACCGACGAGACGCGGCGGGAGCTGGTGCGCTGGCTCCGCCGCTTCCGGCCGCGGGTCGTGATCCTCCCCTTCCCGGTGGGCCGCCATCCCGACCACCGGGTCGCCTCGGAGCTCGCACGCGACGCCTGCTTCCTCGCCGGCCTCGCGCGCTACGGCGACGGCGGGCCGCCGCACCGGCCGCACAAGGTCCTCTACGCCCTCGCCTACCGCGAGGACCCCGTGAAGCCGACGTTCGTGGTGGACATCTCCGCGGAGTTCGCGGTCAAGATGGCCGCGATCCGCTGCTACGCCAGCCAGTTCGACGGCGCCACCGCCGCCGGCGAGATCTTCCCCACCGGCCAGGACCTCTACTCGCTGGTGGAGGTCCAGAACGCGCACTACGGGTCGCTGATCCGCGCCCGCTACGGCGAGCCGTTCTTCACCCACGAGACGATGGCCGTGGACGACGTGGTGGGGCTCGCCGTGCAGAGCATGTAGCTTTCCCCCATGCGCCGGACCTACCTCGACCACGCCGCCACCACCCCGGTGCGCGACGAGGTCCTCGACGCCATGCTGCCGTACCTGCGGGAGCGGTTCGGCAACCCGTCGAGCGCGCACGCCTTCGGGCGCGAGGCGCGGGTGGGGCTCGAGCGCGCCCGGCGCGAGCTCGCCGGCGCGCTCGGCTGCGAGCCCGCGCAGGTCGTCTTCACCTCCGGCGGTACGGAGGCCGACAACCTCGCGGTCCTGGGCGGCGCCCTCGCGGCCCGCGCGCGCGGCCGCCGCTTCGCCGTCGCCGTGGCGGCGGTGGAGCACAAGGCGGTGCTCGCCGCGGCGCACGAGGTCGCGGCGCGCGGCGGCGAGGCGCGCCTCCTCCCGGTGGACGCGGGGGGCGCGGTGGACCGCGCCGCGCTCGACGACGCCCTCGCGGCCGGGGTGCCGCTTGTCTCCTGCATGTGGGTGAACAACGAGACCGGCGTCGTCCAGCCCGTCGCGGACCTCGCGGCCCGGTGCCGCGACGCCGGCGCCCGCTTCCACACCGACGCGGTGCAGGCCGTCGGCAAGGTGGCGTGGGAGGCGGCACCCCTGCGCGACGCGCTCGTCGCCGTCTCGGCGCACAAGGTCGGCGGGCCCAAGGGGATCGGCGCGCTCGTGGTCCCCGCGCGGCAGGCGGTGGCCCCGCAGCTCTTCGGCGGTGGCCAGCAGCTCGACCTGCGACCGGGGACGGAGAACGTCAGCGGCGCCGTCGGCCTCGCGCGCGCCGTGGCGCTCGCGATCGCCGAGCAGGCCGCCTTCGCGCGCCGGACGGCGGCGCTCCGCGACGAGCTGGCCCGGGCGCTCCGTCAGGTGCCCGACGTGCAGGTCACGGCGGAGGGCGCGCCGCGGGCGCCGCACATCCTGCACGTGACGGTGGCCGGCGCGCAGGGTGGCTCCCTCCTGGTGGACCTCGACCTCCAGGGCGTGGCGGCGTCCGGTGGGGCGGCCTGCGCCACCGGCGCCAGCGTGCCCTCGCACGTCCTCGGCGCGATGGGCATCCCCGGCGACCGCGCCGCGGGCGGCGTCCGCTTCTCCCTGGGCCGCGAGACGACGGCGGCCGACATCGCGCACGCCATCGCGGCGTTCCCCGCCGCGGTCGAGCGCGCACGGGCCCTGGCGGGGGAGCTCGGGCATGCCTGAGCGCGTGCTGGTCGCCATGTCGGGCGGCGTGGACAGCTCGGTCGCCGCGGCGCTCCTCGTGGAGCGCGGCTACGACGTGGTGGGCGCCACGATGAAGCTGTTCTGCCACGGCGACGAGGTGCCGGACCGGCCCTGCTGCTCGCTCGACTCGATCCACGACGCGCGCGACGTGGCGCACACGCTCGGCATCCCGCACTACGTGCTGAACCTCGAGGACCGGTTCGGCCGCGACGTGATCGGCGACTTCGTGCGCGAGTACGCGCAGGGCCGCACCCCCGCCCCGTGCGTGCGCTGCAACTCGTTCACCAAGTTCCGCGACCTGCTGGCGCACGCGCGCGCCATGGGCTGCGACCGCATCGCCACGGGCCACTACGCCCGGGCGCGCGACGGGCGCCTCCATCGCGCGCTCGACCCCGACAAGGACCAGAGCTGGTTCCTCTGGGGGATCGACCGCGCGGTGGTGGCCCGCCTGCTCACCCCCGTCGGCGAGCTCACGAAGGCCGAGGTGCGCGGCATCGCGCGCCGGCTCGGGCTCGCCACGGCCGAGAAGCCGGAGTCGGTGGACATCTGCTTCGTGCCCGACGGCGACTATGTCGCCGTGCTCGCGCGGCACCTCCCCGCCGGCGCGCCGGCGCTGCAGCCGGGGCCGATCGTGACGACGGCGGGCGAGGTGATCGGCGAGCACCGGGGCTACGCCCGGTTCACCGTCGGCCAGCGGAAGGGCCTCCCGGGCGGCGGCGGATCGCCGAGGTACGTCGTGGCGATCCGGCCGGCGACGCGCGAGGTGGTCGTCGGCACGCTGGCCGACCTGGCGGCGCACCGCGTGGATCTCGACACCCTGAACTGGCTCGGCGACCCCCTCGCGGCAGGCGATCGCTGCCGCGTGCAGGTGCGGCACCGCGCCACGCCGGTTCCCGCCACCGTGGTCGAGTCCGGGGGCGACCGGCTCGTCCTGGCGCTCGACACCCCTGCCCGGGCCGTGACCCCCGGCCAGTCGGGCGTGCTCTACGGCGACGACGACCGGGTGCTGGGCGGCGGGCTCGTGCGCGAGGGCACCGGCCGGTCGCTGCACGTCCTGCCGAGGCAGGTGGCCTCATGATGAAGGCGCTCGCCCGCCTGCTCGTCAGCGCGGTCGCGCTGTACGCGGCGGTGCTCCTCGTCCCGGGCGTCTCATTCGACGGCACGCTGCCCCAGCTCGCCGGCGTGGCCCTCATCTTCGGCGTCGTCAATGCCCTGATCCGGCCGCTGCTCACCATTCTTTCGTGCCCGCTGGTGCTGCTGACCCTCGGGCTCTTCACGCTCGTGATCAACGCCGCGATGCTGCTCCTGACGGCCTCGCTGGCCCGGCGCCTCCACCTGCCCTTCACGGTCGCCGGCTTCTGGCCGGCCCTGGCCGGCGGCATCGTGGTCAGCGTCGTCAGCGTCCTGGCCACCCTCCTGCTCGACGACCGCCCGCCCGCGCGCTGACCGGAATCCGGGCACCCGTGCCGGGCCCCCGTTCCCGGCCTAGATTCCGGTCATGACGCCAGAGACGGGCACGGCGGCCTCTCCCGCCGCCTTGTAGAAGTCGGTGGAGAAAATCCCGTCCGCCCCCATGAGGGCGACCTTCTCCAGCCCCTTCACTTCCTTCACCTGCCGGGTGATATGGCCGCCGGCGGCGATGAAGATGGGATAGTAGAGGAATTCCGGCCCTCCCGTGGCGATCTTGGTCAGCACGGGGCGCATGTCCGTGTCCGTGGGGGCCACGGCCTCCTGGGAGGTGATCGTCCCTCCCAGCTTCTTGAAGGTCTCGGCGAAGACCGCCTGGAGCTGTTCGGCGTACACGCTCCCGTCATGGATGGTCGCCGCCTTCTTGACCTTCAGCTGCTTGACGGCGAACTCCGCGGCCACCACTCCCTGGACTTTGTCGTTGTGGGCGGTCCGCAGATAGCCGTCGTAATCCGGCCCTCGTTTCGGGTCGGTGAGGTAGGGGGCCGTATTGGAGGGGGATACGGTGGCGATGCCGGCCTTCCAGAGGATCGGCGCTCCGGGCCTGGCTTCGCTCGAGCAGTTGGAGCCCACGGCCGCCACGACCGTGGGGTCGGCGGCCAGTTTCGTGGCCGCCGCCTGCCCGCCTTCCGCGTTGCATCCCGTGTCTTGGGCGGTCAGCTTGATGGGATGGCCGAGGAGTTTGCCCTTCCGGTCATCGATGGCGATCTCCACCCCGCGCTTGGTGTCCGTGCCCAGGGAGGCATCGGGGCCGGCGAGCACCATCCAGCAGGCGATGTGAATGGGTTCGCCCGGCTTGAGCTTGATGACTCCGATCGGATCCTCGTACTTGAAGGCTTCCTTCTTGGCCTGACCGAGGCCCGCTCCCGCGGCCAGGGCCAGAGCCACCGCTCCCACGAGTGCGAAGACAGCGATCCTTTTCATGGCTCCTTCCTTTCGTCATGAGGATAAAAATCACGCCTTCGGCCCCCGGGCCCGCCCCCTTTCCGGGCCGAAAATAGGACCATCCTACAGAGGGGTCCACCGTTTGTCAATAGGCGGCCCGCGCTTGCCCCACCCTCACTTTGACGATTCTTTCCGCAGGCTAAGGCGGAATCGTGGCCCGGAGGGAAGGACTCGGGATGAAATTCATTCCCTCTTTCAATCCCTTGCTGCAAAGCAAGGGGGGAACAAGAGCGAATGGCCTGTCCCGCCAAAGTGATAATGTCCTGTTTTACCAATTTAGAAATGTCCTCTTTTAGGAGTGCTAAGATGCTCTTTTTAAGAGGAGGGCATCGTGGCAAGAGAGGACATGATTATGGCGAGT